>Ga0209373_10000052_pt1 | contig 272138 bp, 217 predicted proteins | sample Higcelweek5metaG_FD_187173 | JGI IMG/M metagenome (GOLD analysis project Ga0209373, IMG submission 187173) | Freshwater pond sediment microbial communities from the University of Edinburgh, under environmental carbon perturbations - High... | ecosystem: Environmental > Aquatic > Freshwater >...
GCTCCATCCGCTCCCACTGGTGATCCTTCAAGATCAAACGGACCCCGCTCATTCAAACCTCCTTCCCGAAAAGGAGTTTGAATCAGATTTTCGAGTCCGTGGGAATCCTGAATGTCAACGAACCCTAGCATCTGCCCGCTTTCCGAACACCGCAGGGGTTTGCTGAACGACCGCGATGGGCGCAAAGCGGAATGTAACGAGGTATCCGCAGTGCTGGCGGTATGGGGCAGGGCGGATTTTGTCATTTCGCGGCAAAGGACCGCTTGATTCCGGGAAGTCAGTGTGCCCGTGAGAACCAGTCCCCATTAATCTGGGGGCTGGCTATGATCAGGTATCGTCAACGAGGCTTTCCAAGTCGCGCCCTCCGTAAAGGAGGCGATCAAAGATCACTGTGTCGGCATTCACATGAAAAGCTATCGAGACGCGGCGCTCGAAGCCAACAACCCGCAGACCAGGGAACAGGTCGTCGCGGGATGTGCCCCGCTCGGGAAATTCCTCGAATCCCTTGCAGTACCGTTCCAGCCGTTCGATGTAGGCCAGAGCGCGAGCGTTTCCGGTTCGCTCCGCGATGTACAGGTACAGTTCCAGAAGGTCGCTCTCCGCCTCTGGCGAAAAGACGACTTTATAGGTCACTGTCGGAGCCTTTCACACGCTGCGCATGAAGTGCCCGTATTCTGCCGAAGACCGTTTCTGCCGGGATGGCTCGATCAGGAGCGGCTTGCATCGCAACGGCAACCGGAACAACCTCTTCGCGCAGCCAGCGCTCGACAGCGGCGTCGCGTTCCTGCAAGGCGCGCAAACCGGCGCGAATGACTTCGCTGCTCGTCGCATACGTACCTGTGGCGACCAGACGGTCGATATAGGCGGCTTGCTCACTGGGCAGGCTGAAGGTTCGTTTTTCGGCGGCGGCCATCGATAGTTCCTCCGTCAGCATGTGGCTTCAAATAAGTATGATATTTTCATACCGCTTGCAAGGCCACTTCCGTTTAGGCGACCGCTGTTTCAGCAGGCGCGATGGCGCAAAAACCCGCCCACGCTTCCATTAACTCCCGCCGCTTATCGAACAGGTCGCCCCGGCGATAGGCGGCTTCCACTTTGTCGCCGATGGTGTGGGCCAGGGCCATCTCGGCCACTTCGCGGGAGAAGGCTGTCCGTTCGGCAGCCCAATCCCTGAAGGTCGAGCGGAAGCCATGGGCCGTGAGGTCCGCCCGCCCCATCCGCTTCAGCAATTGCAGGAACACCATGTTCGACAGCGGGCGGTCCCGCTTCTGGCCGGGGAACACGAATGGCCCCTGCCTCACCTCGGCCATCTTGGTCAGGACGGCCATCCCGGCCTCCGGCAAAGGAACCCGGTGATCCTTTCCCGCTTTCATCCGCTCGCCGGGGATGGACCATACTTTGGCGCCCAGGTCGAACCCATCCCACCGGGCGTTCAGCACCTCACTGGTCCGGGCGGCCGTCAGGATGGTGAACTCCAGGGCGCGGGCGGCGCCTTCCTCCCGGTTACGGAGCGCCCCCATGAAGGCGCCCATTTCTTCATAAGGTAGCGCGGCATGGTGCCGGACCCGCTGCACCTTCGACCGTGGTGGCAGCAGCTTGTCGAGGTGGCCCTTCCAGCGGGCCGGATTGTCAGCGGAACGATAGCCGCGAACAGCCGCCCAATCCAAAATCGCTTCAATTCGCCCCCGCAAGCGGGCGGCGGTTTCCGGCTTGGCCTGCCAGATCGGCTCCAACACCTTCAGCACCAGATTAAGGTCCACGGCCCGGACCGGCAGTGCGCCGAAAACGGGTTCGGCATAGGTCTTGATGGTCATCGACCACTGGGCGACATGCTTCTCGTTCCGCCATCCGGCCTTATGGGCGTCGATATAGGCGGAGGCGCATTCAGCGAAAGTCATGCCGCTGGACGCCTCGGCCTCCTGGCGTCGCCGTTCCGCCTCTCGCGCTTCGAGGGGGTCTGCACCAGCAGCCAAGGTCTGCCGCACGGCGGCGGCGGCGCGCGCATCGGCAAGGGACAGCACGTTCACGGCACCCAACCCCATTTCACGGGCTTTGCCATGGCGGGTGTAACGGAACAACCAGCTTTTACCCCCCGTTGGCCCGACCTGTAGATAGAGCCCCCCGCCATCGGCATAACGGCCCGGTTCTTTCGCCCTCTGCACCGAAATCGCCGTCAGCCTGTTCGACACCCGCGCCATTGCCGCCTCCAACCCACAAAGTTCAACCCACAACCCAACCCCCATTCATGACGAGGATTCTAACGGACGATCGAGAACGATAAAAGACAGTGGAGGATATTATCTTGTGCTATCAGTATGATATGCAAGACGACAGAGACCCCAGAGGGATAACGGCGGCCAGAACTACTGAGGACCCTCCCTCCGCCATTACTTCCAAAGAATAAATTCTCTGCCGCAAGACTCCTGGGGTGATATACCCAGGGTCTGCGCCGTTGCCGCCGTGGTTCTATTGACCTCGACGCCGGGCCGAGTGCCCATTCCTGTCTCTACTTCTCTTCTCTGCCGCCCGTATTCTCCACAAGCTGTTGACTGCGCTCGGACGGTACGGCTTTTGAGGCTCTCATAAATTCAGTGACTTACGGTCTGCCGCATCATTGACCGTTCCACATATTTGACCGGCGGGCGCGAGAGTCCAGTATCGGATCGGACAGTCAACAGACGCGCCTTCAGGTGGCATCCTTCGCCCATCGGATGGCCCGGGACGTTGCCGTTCGCTTTCAGGTGGATAGGGTTCGGTTAACGGTACAATGTGTTCCGTGTCCGCCCCCGTGACGGGCAGAGCGGAGTGAGCCGGTGCTGGTAACACCGACCCACTCCTAACCACAACCCTGTGATGAGGTCACAAGGTCATGGCTGACGCCGACTATAACCCATCGTTCGGATTTCCCACAGCGCCGCCGTGCTTGTATGGCGGTGACGGGGTGATGCTGGCCGGGGTTTGAAGGGCGGGCGTCGGCGGGTCGGGTTACTCGACTCGTGCGCTCTGGCCCGACCCGTTCGTTCGCGCCGCCCCGATCCCCGGCCGGTCATCCGGCCTTGAAAATTTCACTTTCCACCGCATTGAGCACGGTTTGCCCGCGTGTATCCGCATCGGAACCGCCAGCGGCAGGTTCCCGCATGCCCGGCCTCCGGCAAGCGCCAAGCCGCCGCCATTTCGTCGGCGGCCATGCCCGTTTCCCGCCTTGATTAAAGGAACTCCAGCTTGTCCATCATGCCACCTCCCCGGGGCCGACGCCGCAAATCGGCAACACGAGACGGCCCTGACCCCATCGATCTTCATGTCGGCACCAGAATCAGACTACGCCGCACGCTGCTGGGGTTATCCCAGACCGAACTGGGCACCGCCATCAGCTTGACCTTCCAGCAGGTGCAGAAATACGAGCGGGGCAGCAACCGCGTCTCAGCCTCGATGCTGCACCATATCGCAGGCGCGCTCGACGTGCCGATCAGCTTCTTCTTCGACGACTTGCCCGAGGACATGAAGCTGCCCCCCGATGGGCCAGGAGGAGAGCCTGAGCCGCCGAGAGTCTCTGGAATTGATGCGGCACTATTACAGCCTCCCGGAGGATCTGCATCGGCAACTCTACGAACTGATCAAGGTGATGGCGCGGGATGGTCTTTGACATCCTGGCGGCCATTGCCGGGCAAATCACTAATCCAGCCGAGGCTGAGCGATTGGCTCATGACCTCCAGTCCGTGGCGCTAAAGGCCCGAACATTCGGCTGCATTGTCCAGATTCGGGATGTGCGGCTGAACCGCAAGCTACAACCCAAAGCCCCCCCCCCTCAATGATCCCGATCCATAGCGACTTTCAGATCGATGTAACCATCGATCACACGGCTTTGTTCCACCCCGTTATCGAAGAGCATGAACTCGACGGCTTGTCCTATCCCTATGGCTAAGGGAAAACCACCCATCCGTATAATTGCCACACAACCACAAACACACCTAAAGGTTGACTAAATTTCCACACTAACACTCGAAATGATGCATTTCATTTGCTGATATGGAGCAGCCATGGATCAGGAGCAGCGTGACGCGGATCCATCTCTTCCGTCATCAACGCAGGAAACGTCGACGCCCGATGGAGCGCTCTTAAGTTTGGCGACGGCGGCGGGGCTGTTCGAGATCGTGGTGGATGGCGCCGAAATCCGCCATGCCTTGGGCAATCCTCAGAGCGCGCTGGCTTTGGAAGACGTCGCGGCGGCGGCGGGCAAGATCGGTCTGGCTGCGCGACTGGAGCGTCCGGCGGTTCGCCGGTTGCCGAAGGTCACCATGCCGGTGGTCGCAGAGATGAAGGATGGCCGCTTCGTCATCCTGGCTAAGGCGGATGCCAACGGCGTTCTGGTCCATGATCCCGTCGCCAACGCCACCGCGCCCCAGGATTGGGCGGGTTTCGCGGCGGCCTGGGGCGGTCGTCTGGTGACGCTGGCGCGACGCGGCCGGGTCAGTTCCGGGCATTTCGGCCTTGGGTGGCTGCTGGCGGCGGCGTCCAAGTATCGCCGCCTGTTCGCCGAGGCGCTGGTGGCGTCGCTGGTGTTGCAAATGTTTGCACTGGCCAGTCCGATGATCTTTCAGGTGGTCATCGACAAGGTGCTGGTGCACCGCAGCCTGGGTACCCTGGACGTGCTGGCGTTGGCGTTGCTGTCGGTGGCGCTGTTCGAGGCGGTGCTGAGCGCCTTGCGCGGCTATCTGGTGTCGCATACCTCGTCGCGGCTGGATGCCGAATTGGGCGCCACCCTGTTCGAGCGGCTGGCCGCCCTGCCCATGAGTTATTTCGAGGCGCGCCGGGTCGGCGAATCGGTGGCGCGCATGCGCGAACTGGAGACGGTGCGCGGCTTCCTCACCGGTTCGGCCACCACCTTGGCGGTGGATGGCGTCTTCACCATCGTCTTCATCCTGGTGATGCTGGCCTATTCTCCGGTGCTGACGGCGGTGGTGGTGCTGACCATCCCGCTCTATCTGAGCATCTCGCTGGTGGTGACGCCCATGCTGAAGCGCCGCATCGACGAGCGCGCGGCGCGGGCGGCGGAATCCCAGGCGTTGATGACCGAGTTCCTGTCGGGCATCGAGACGGTCAAGGCCATGGCGGTGGAGCCGCGCATGCGCCGCCGTTTCGAGGAAGAGGTGGCCGGCTCCACCGCCGCCGCTTTCCGCTCTTCCCAGCTCAACAGCCTGGCGGGCCAGTCGGTCGGGCTGATCAGCAAGCTGACCACCGTGCTGCTGCTGTGGCTGGGGGCGCGGTTGGTCATGGAGGGCGGCCTGTCGGTGGGGCAGTTGATCGCCTTCAACATGCTGGCCGGGCGGGTGGCGGCGCCGATCCTGCGGGTGGTGCAGGTGTGGCAGGATTTCCAGCAGACCCGCGTCTCCATCAGCCGTCTGGCCGAGATCATGGATACGCCGGTCGAGGGTGACGGCACCATGCGCGCCAGTCCGCTGCCCATCCGGGGCGGCATCACCTTCGACCACGTCACCTTCCGCTACCGCCCCGGCGGCCCCGAGGTGCTGGCCGATCTGTGCTTCGCCATCGAACCCGGCCAGGTGGTGGGCATGGTCGGCACCTCCGGCTCGGGCAAGAGCACGGTGGCCAAGCTGATCCAGCGCCTGCACGTCCCGGAACGCGGCCGGGTGCTGATCGACGGCCTGGACGTGGCCCAGGCCTCGCCCGCCTGGCTGCGCCGCCAGATCGGCGTGGTGTTGCAGGATTGCACCCTGTTCCACATGAGTGTGCGCGAGAACATCGCCCTGGCCGATCCCGCCATGCCGCTGGAGAAAGTGGTGGAGGTGGCGCGGATGGCCGGTGCCCACGATTTCATCGTGTCGTTGCCGCAGGGCTACGACACCGTGGTCGGCGAACGCGGCGCCACCCTGTCGGGCGGTCAGCGCCAGCGCATCGCCATCGCCCGCGCCCTGGCGCAGGACCCGCGCATCCTGATCCTGGACGAAGCCACCAGCGCCCTGGATTCCGAGGCCGAGCGGGAAATCCAGGCCAACATGCGCCGCATCTGCCAGGGCCGCACCGTGCTGGTCATCGCCCATCGCCTGTCCACCCTGCGCTTCGCCGACCGCATCCTGACGCTGGAGGGCGGTCGCCTGATCGAGGACGGCAATCATCACGATCTGGTCAGCCGGGGTGGCCGCTATGCCGCCCTGCACGCCATTCAGACGGAGCTTCACCTTGTCCAATGACGTCGCGGCGTCCGGCCGTCCCGCCGGTCTGGAAAGCCAGTTCCTGTCCGCCGCCCGCGCCGTGGTGCTGGTCGAGCCGTCGCCGCTTGGCCGCGCCATCGTGCTGGGCATCAGTGCCTTCGCGGCGGCGGCGCTGCTGTGGTCGTATGTGGGCACGGTGGACATCGTCGCCACCGCCCAGGGCCGGATCATCGCCAGCGGCCGCTCCAAGGTGATCCAGCCGCTATCGGCCGGGGTGGTGCGGGCGGTACATGTGCGCGACGGCCAGTCGGTGCGCGCGGGCGACCCGCTGGTGGAACTGGACCCGACCGAGGCCGACGCCGAGTTCCGGCAGGCGGAAGCCGCCCTGGCCGATGCCCGCCTCAACCATGCCCGGCTAGCCGCCCTGCTGGCCAACATGCGCAACCCTGAACCGACCTTCCTGCCCCCGGACGAGGCCGATCCGGCGGCGGTCGAGGCGCAACGCCGCCAGATGAACAGCCGTTCCCGCGAGATCGTCACCCAATTGTCGGGGGCCGAGGCCGATCTGCGCCGCCGCCGGGCCGAGGCGGCGTCGGTGCGCGGGCAATTGGCCAAGCTGGCGGAAATCCTGCCGCTGGCCCGCACCCGCGCCGACGCGCGCAAGGAACTGGCGGAAAAGGGTTTCGGCTCGCGCATGGCGTGGCTGGACGCGCAGCAGCAATTGCTGGATCAGGAGCAGCAGCAGACGGTGTTGCGCGGCCGCCAAAGCGAGATCGAGGCTGGAATCGCCGCCGCCGAAAGCCAGTTGGCCCGCACCGAGGCCGAAATCGAACGGCAGACCCGCGACGAACTGGCCGAGGCCGAGCGCAAGGCCGCCACCCTGACCCAGGAAGTGGCAAAGACGCGGCAGAAGCTGGGCTTGCAAACCCTGCGTGCGCCGGTGGATGGCGTGGTCCAGCAATTGGGCGTCAACACCGTGGGTGGCGTGGTCACCCAGGCCCAGACCCTAGCGGTGGTGGTGCCGGCCGATGCCGGAATCGAGGTCGAGGCCATGGTGCTGAACCGCGACATCGGCTTCCTGCATCCCGGCCAGCGGGCGGTGGTGAAGGTCGAGACCTTCAACTTCACCCGCTACGGCAGCCTGGAGGGCAAGCTGGCATCGGTGTCGCGCGACGCGGTCGAGGACAAAAGCCTGGGGCTGGCCTATCCGATCCGCATCGACCTGGCCGGCACCTCGCTGATGGTGGACGGGCGGGCCGAGCCGGTTACTCCCGGCATGGCGGTCACCGTCGAGGTCAAGACCGGCGAGCGCCGCATCATCGACTACATCTTCGCGCCCATGCTGAAATACCGCGACGAAAGCCTGCGGGAGAGATGACATGCCGGATAGTACCGTGACCGAATCCGATCACAAGGCGGGCGGCGTCAGCATCCGCATGGCGCGCGACGAGGCCGACATCCGCGCCATGATCGCGCTGGGCCACCGCCTGCACGCCGAAAGCCGCTACCGCACCCTGCCGCTGGACGATGCCCGCATGGCCGAGATCGGCCGCCGTGGCCTCGCCAACCGCAACCCCGGCCTGATCGTCGCCGAGCGCGATGGTCGGCTGGTCGGCATGGCGGTCGTCACCATCGGCGAGCACTTCTTCTCGCCGGCGCTGACCGCCACCGTGCTGCTGCTCTACGTGGCGCCCGAGGCGCGCGGTGGTACGGCGGCGGTCAAGCTGCTGCGCGCGCTGCGCCGCTGGGCCGCCCAGGCGGGCGCCGACGACCTGCACCTCAACGTCACCACCGGCATCGAACTGGTCAAGACCGACCGTTTCCTGCGCAAGATGGGGTTCAGGCAGACCGGCGGGAATTATGTGCTGGAGGGGGTGAAGGGGTGAGAGGGAAAGATATTTTCCGCAAGAAATACATATCTGTTTTCTTGCTCGTAGCAATTGCGAGCGGGGTTGTGTTTTTTCTGCTTGATGATGATACCTCTGCAAGTATCCCATCTTGCGATGATCGCTTGAGTGCCATCTTTGAAATGCTTATCCCGCCACCGCCGGGGCCGAAGTTGTGCGTGCTGCGCGAGTTGACGAACCGCAATTCCAAAGGCGTCACCTGGAGTGGCGATGGCAGCAAGCTCGCCACCCTCGGCGGATATGGCACGGTCCTGAGCATCTGGAGCGCCGACGGCACGCGGATTCAGCAGACATCCCGGCCGCAGGGCTATCACCCGAACAGCGGGCTCGGCTTCGTCAATGGCGACACGCAATTGGTGACGCCGCCGGTTTCGATCCGGGCAGACACCATTGCCTTCGCGGTGGTGGATGTGGCGTCGGGCAAGGTGGTTCGCGAGGTCCCGGGACTCTATCCCGACCGCGGCAACATCGACAACAAGATCGTCAACCTTGCCCTCACCCCGGACCGATCGGTGATGGCGGTCGAGTTCGGCATGGCCGGACAATCGCCCATCGCCTTGTATTCCACCCGCACGTGGGAACGGCTGCGCATCCTCCATGAGGATGTCATGAAGCAGGCGGTCCGGACGCTGCTTACGCCGGAAAATCCAATCTTCTCGCCGGATGGCAGGTTGCTGGCGCTCGGCACGATCGATGGCGCCGTCTACATCTATGATTGGAAACAGGGAAATATCCTGCGGAAGATCGACGGGTTTGCCACCGGCAGTCACCCCGTCTTCTCCCCCGACGGGGCGTATATCGCCGTCGCGACGGAAAGCAATAATCCAACCGTTCAGCGTGAAGGCGGCGGTCTCGTCAGCTTCCCCCGCGAACAGGCGGTGCGGGTCTATCGTCTGTCCGACGGAGAGATGGTCGCCGCCTATCCGACGGCGCTTCCCCCGATCAATGACGTGGCCTGGAGTCCCGACGGCCGCTTTCTTGCCCTGATAATCGGTTCTCGCTCGGGCAAGTTGCGTCTGTGGGAACCCTTTGCGCCCGATCATCCGCCGCAGGTTTTCAATACGCGTCCCGCCACCACCAGCTTGGCGTTCTCCCCCGATGGTCAAACGCTGGCCATCGACAACACTATCGGCGTCACCCTTTTGTCGATCCGGTAAGCAGTTAGGCAGGCCATCCCATGACCAACGCACCCCAGCAATCCGATGCCACCTATACCGCTCTCATCAAGGCGGTCGACGGCAGCACGCCGCCGCCAAGCGGTTGGAATGCGCTTCCTGGTGGCAGCGTCAATGACGCCGCGACCGGTCTGGTGGGGAGGGCTTTCTATGAGCAGGGAACCGGCCGGGTGGTGATCGCCTATGACGGTGTGGGAACCGTCAGCGCGGCCCTGGGTAGGCCGGAAACGCCGGTTAACGCCGGGGCCGCCAAATCCGACGATCTGCTGCGGCGGGGGATTGAACCGCGTGATTTGAACGATGCTATCGACAAATTTGTTAGGGATGTCGGGGACGCCGCCAAGGCCGCCAACCTGTCTTTTGACCGCACAAACGTGGAAGCCACGGGCTTCTCCATCGGTGGTTACGCCGCGCAGTACACTGCGAAGGAAAACGGTTACGGTGGCACCAGCTATGGCGGTCCGGGTATTCCCGAATACGACGGCTCTCGGAATGCGAATAGCAGTTTCGTCAGCCGCTCGTTCGCTTCCGATGTCATCGGCATGTTCGGTTCCGACACCGGGCTGAAGTTTTCCGGAGATGGGGGGATTTTTGGCACCCCAGGGTCGCATTACGGGACTTTCCTAATGGAAGGCTCCGAGGATCAGCGGAACCAACTGCAAATCCGCCTGGATATTCAATCCAATCAGTTCTTCGACAGTCTTTCGCCGTGGGAACGGGCCTTAATGGGGCCAGATGCCGCGTTGGCACAGGTGGGGGCGTCAAATGGCGCCTTGGCGGGCATTCTCTTGGATACGAAGGCTGTTCACAGCACGTACATTGCCTTTTATGCCAATAGCACGCAGCAAGGAAGCGTCCAGGGGGGTGAAAATCCAGGGGGCGAGATAGGGAATACTCCGAGTCCGCCGAATAATGGAGGGGCGACGACACCTCCGACGGAAGGGGGGGCGACTGAGAATCCCCCGCCACGCGCCCCATCCTCCAGCTTCATCGATTTCAACGATAGTTCGACCATCGCGACGTTGAAGGCCGGAGGGACGATTTCTGACATCGTCGCGATAGCCAATAGAAATGGGAATCCAATCACCATCAATGATGTGGCATTGGTCAATGGCTTAACGACCAACATGTTCACAAAATTGCAGGTGGGGCAGCAAATCATTGTCCCGGTCAGGTCCGGAGACGTGATCACAGCCGTTGTCGCTAATGGAAAAATAGAGATCGACACATCACGAGGACTTACGACATTTGATTATGGTGATGGCGCCAAAGCATATTACGGCACTGATAATAGCCTTCGCGCTGCTATAAGTTATGACGCTCTCTCCGGTGATTATAATATCGCCACTGCATCAAGCGGAAATGGGACCGGTACATTTTCGCTGTCCGGCTCCGTGGGTGTCCCTGGTTATACGAATGACGGCAAGCTCTCCGTCCCCCTTCCCAACGGTTCCGCCGTCATCGACCCGCAATCGGGCACGGCTAGCGCCACCATTGGTGGCAGCCATTACGAAGCCGTCGGTTCCGGGTCACTGTCGGCGGATTCTTCCGGCAACACCACCATCGGCTTCGGTTCGGCCGGGTCGGCGATCGTCGATTCCGATGGCAACGGCCTGTTCTCGTTGGGCAACAGCGTCCTGACCCTGCCGCCGGGCACCCGGGTGGTGCCGTCGGGCGATGGCGGTTTCAGTGTCGTGCCGCCTGCGGGCGCGGCGGCGGCCATTTCCGGGCAGGGTGGCACCGTGGTGACGCTGGAACCCGGCCAGGCACTGAATGTCACCCGCGATGGCGACGGCGCCATCAGCGCGGCGCTGGCCGGAACCGACAATGTGGTCAATATCGGCGCGGCCGGCGAGCTGTCCATGGCGGTCGGCGGCGTCACCATGCTGGATGCCCCGGCGGGAACGGCGGGGGCCGCCGACGTGGAGGCATTGATCGCGGCGGCGGGCATCGATCTGGATGCGGAGCAGAAGCAGGCGCTGGAGGCGGCTGCGGCGGAGGCTTCGCAGACACCGGACTACCCCACCGTCGACACGTCGTCCTATGCCGCGTGGACGCAGTCGCGGGCGGCGGAGATCGGGGCGTACAAGAACGATCCGGCGGCGTTGGCACTGGTCAGCGACCCGGACGCGCTGGCGCTGTACGGTTCGGCCATGGCGGTGGGCGCGGTTCGCGCGGCGCTGGTCAACCCCACCACGTCCAACGTGCTGATGGCGGTGAACGCCACGGTCAAGGCCAGCGTCGATATGGGCATCGCGCTGGACAAGAATTTCCTGCAAAGCGCCGCCCGGCAATTGGGCATCCAGGACGATCCCGGCGCCACGGAATACGGCCCCGAGAACCTGCCCGATGGTGTCAAGGACCTGAGGACGGCGGGTGAGAAGCTGGCCGATTACATCTCGACCAGCGGTGCCGCGCTCAGCACCCTGGCGGCGGTGGCCGGGGCCATCGATGATCCGTCCATCCGTTCGGTGGCGGGCGCGGTGCATTCGGCCATCGGGCTGGGCATGCAACTGGACGAGACGTTCCAGCAATCCGTCGCCATCGCCCTGGGCCAGACCAAGGTGGTGGACGGTTCCGTGGTCGCCGATCTGGACGCCATGAGCGGCCTGATGGCGGGCGCGGGCGCGGCGCTGTCGGTGGTTGCCGCCATCGACAACCCGACCCCCGCCAACGTGGCCGGTGCGGCCATGCACGTCTACAACGCGGTGCAGGGCGGCCTACCGGTTCCGGCCATCAACGCCATCGCCTCGGCCATTGGCTTCGTCGAGAACCCGACGGTGGAAGGCGGCATCAATACCGTGGTCTGGGCGGCGGCCTGCATCCCCGGTCCGCAGCAACCGTTTTTCGTTGCCGCCGCCGCGGTCTATTCCGTGGTCAGTTCCATCTTCGGCGGCGGCAAGCCCATCGTGCTGGACATGGACGGCGACGGGGTCAAGCTGGCGCCGGTCAACTCGTCGGCGGCGTTCTACGATCTGGACGGCGACGGCTGGCGCGAGCATGTGGGCTGGGCCGGGCCGGGCGACGCGCTGTTCGCCTATGACGCCAACGGCGACGGGGTGATCTCGGGCAAGGCCGAGCTGTCCTATGTGGGCTACCGCGAGGGCGCCCGCACCGATCTGGAGGGCCTGCTGGCCTTCGACAGCAACCATGACGGCAAGCTGGACGCCAAGGACGCCGACTGGTCCAAGTTCAAGGTGTGGATGGACGACGGCGACGGCCTGTCCGAAGCGGGCGAGCTGCTGACGCCGGAACAGGCGGGCGTGGCCTCGCTGACGCTGTCCAGCGATCAGGTACAGGTGGCGGCGGGCGGCAACACCGTCTACGGCACCGGCACCTTCACCCGTGCCGACGGCAGCATCGCGCATTTCACCGACACCGCCTTCGGCGCCGACGGCAAGGGCAACGTGCCGTTGGCGGCGGATGGCACGGCCATCGTGTTCAATCTGCTGGGCGCCTCGGTCCACACCACCGGCTTGCAGGCGACCTCGGTCAGCTTCGACCGTGACGGCGACGGCACGGCGGAAGCGGGCGGCTGGATCGCCCCCGACGAGGGCTTCCTGGTCGCCGACCTCAACAATGACGGCCAGTTGGAGATGATCTCCAGCTTCGCCCAATTGGCGCCGCTGGACAGCAACGGTGATGGCCGTATCACCAGTGCCGACGCCGCCTGGACCCAATTGGGCATCTGGGTTGACAAGAACATGGACGGCGGCGTGCAGCGCAACGAGCTGTACACCCTGGCGCAGTTGGGCCTGTCCGGCATCGACACCGGCGCCACCGGCACCAGCCGCTACGACAACGGCAATTTCATCCGCGCCGAGGGCGGCTTCACCTTCGCCGACGGCAGCCACGGCCACGCCGCGCAGGTGGAATTGTCCGGCGGCACCCAGCCCGACGGCAACCTGCTGTATGTCAGTGACGGCATCACCACCCTGCGCCAGCAGGATGGCCGCATCACCCAATTCGTCGAGGGCGGCACCCGGCTGGACGTGGGCGGCGACATCGCCGTCGCCACCGGCGGCGGCAATGTCCTGGTGGGTGGCCGCGATGCGGTGATCATGGTCTCGGCCGGCGGCGACACGCTGCTGGGCAGCGCGGGCAACGACCTGCTGATCACCCGGGGCGGCACCAATATTCTGGCCGGTGGCGGCGGTGCCGACCGTCTGCAAGGCGGCGACGGCGACGATACCTATGTCTTCAACAAGGGCGACGGTGCCGACACCATCACCGATGGCGGCGGCCTGGATACCCTGTCTTTCGGGTCCGGCATCACCGCCGCCGATATCGTGGTCGAGGCGGTGGGCGACGATCTCGTGGTGGGGGTGCGCGCACGCGCTGCCGACCAGGGCAAACCGGCCTCGGCCCTGGCCGACCGGGTGGTGATCAAGGGCGGCGCCACCTCGGTGGAGACCATCAAGTTCGCCGACGGCACCAGTTGGTCCTTGGGCATGAAGGTGGTGCAGACCACCAACGGCCCGCGCCTGGTCTATGACGATGCCGCCCGCAACGACGTGGCGTTCTGGCGCGAGGCGCTGAACGCCGGCGGCCCCGGCGCCCTGGCCGCCGAAATGGCGGCGGCGTTGGCGGCGCTGGCGGCCGGTGCGGCGGTGATGCGGCCCGATCTGGCCGACGCGGCGGAACTGGTGCGGCAGACGGCCACCTCCCATGGCGGGCAAAGCGCCCTGGGCGTGGTCTCCGACGCGGCGGCGGGGCTGACGCTGTCCTCGGTGGTGCTGGCCGATCTGGCGGTGCCGAACAACGTGGCGACGCCTGCGGCGGAACGGCAAGTGACCGCCGCCGAGGTGGTGTCGGCGGCACCGCAGGAGATCGCACCTTCCGCCCCGGTGGTGGAAACGGCGACGGTTCAAACGGTGACCCCGGTCGCGCCGCCCACGGTGGCGCCCGTCGTGCCGCCGCCGGTGGTGCGGGAGGTCGAGGCGGGGGCGGTGGTTTCCGACCCCAAGCCGGTACATGGCATCACCATCGGTCCCGTGGAGGTGCCGCTGCCCAACCGGCCGCCGCTGGCATACGGCGAGGTGCTGGGCACCGACGAGGACACCCCGGTACGCATCAGCGCGGCGGCCCTGCTGGCCAACGACCAGGACCCGGAAGGCCGCCATCTGGATCTGGTGGCGGTGGGCGACGGCCAGGGCGGCACGGTGCTCCTGGAGGCCGACGGCACCGTTCTGTTCCGCCCCAATGCCAATTTCAACGGCACCGCCAGTTTCCGCTATTTCATCCGTGACGATTTCGGCGACATCGCCTCGGCGGTGGCGCGGGTCGAGGTTGCCGCCGTCAACGATGCCCCGCTGCTGACCGGCGAGGCGGTGATTGGGACCGAAGATACCGTGCTGAGGATCGCCCCCACGCTGTTGCTGGCCAATGACAGCGACATCGAGGGCGATGCCCTATCCATCACCGCCGTCGGCAATGCCAATGGTGGCACGGTGGCGTTGGACGGATCGGGCACCGTGGTCTTCACTCCCCATGCCAATTTCAACGGCATCGCCAGCTTCCAATACACCGTGTCGGACGGCCAGGGCGGGCAAAGCGTGGCGACGGCGACGGTCAACGTCGCCGCCGTCAACGACGCACCACTAGTGACCGGTGAAGCCATCGCCGGAACCGAGGACACGGTGCTGAGCATCGCGCCAGCGCTGTTGCTGGCCAATGACAGCGACATCGAGGGCGACAGCCTGTCCATCACCGCCGTCGGTGGTGCCAGCGGCGGCACGGTGGCGCTGGACGGGGCGGGCAACGTGGTGTTCACCCCCATGGCCAATTTCAACGGCCCTGCCAGTTTCCAATACACGGTGTCTGACGGCCAGGGCAGCCTGAGTGTGGCGACGGCTGTAGTGAATGTGGCTGCCGTCAACGACGCGCCGCTGCTGACCGGTGAAGCCATCGCCGGAACCGAGGACACGGTGCTGAGCATCGCGCCCGGCCTGTTGCTCGCCAATGACAGCGACATCGAGGGCGACAGCCTGTCCATCACCGCCGTCGGCAATGCCAGTGGCGGCACGGTGGCGCTGGACGGAACGGGCAACGTGGTGTTCACCCCCACGGCCAATTTCAACGGCGCCGCCAGTTTCCAATACACGGTGTCCGACGGCCAGGGCGGGCAAAGCGTGGCGACGGCGGCGGTGAATGTGACGGCCGTCAACGACGCGCCGCTGGTGACCGGCGAGATGCTGGCTGGAATCGAGGACGTGGTGTCCACCATCACCTGCGCCAGCCTGCTAGCCAATGACAGCGACATTGAGGGCGACAGCCTGTCCATCACCTCGGTCGGCAATGCCAGCGGCGGCACGGTGGCGCTGGACGGCCTCGGCAACGTGGTGTTCACCCCCACCGCCAATTACCACGGCGTCGTCGGCTTCGATTACACCGTGTCGGACGGCCATGGCGGCCACAGCGTGTCCTCGGCGGTGCTGGGGCTGGTCTCGGTCAACGACGCGCCGGTGGCGGTGGCCGATGCCTTGACCATGAACGAGGACACCACCCTGTCCATCGCGGTCTCCACCCTGCTGGGCAACGATACCGACGTGGACGGCGATACCCTGACCCTGACCGGCGTGTCGGGGGCCAGCAACGGCTCGGTCTCGCTGTCGGGAGACACCATCAATTACACGCCCGACGCCAATTTTTACGGTGCGGCCAGCTTCCAGTATACGTTGAGCGATGGTCAGGCCACCGTCACCGGCACCGCCAACATCACCGTCAACGATGTGGCCGAGCCGTCCTCGGGCGGCGGCGGCGGCGGCGGCGGCGGTGGCGGCAAGCCGGTGGTGCTCGACCTGGACGGCGACGGCATCGAGCTGACCTCCATCAACGAAAAATCGGTGCTGTTCGATATCAATGACGACGGTTTCCTGGACAAGCTCGGCTGGGTGGCGGGCGACGATGGCCTGCTGGCCTACGACCACGACGGCAACGGCCTGATCGAGCACGGCAACGAAATCTCGTTTGCCCAATATCTGGACGGCGCCCGTACCGATCTTGAGGGATTGCGGGCCTTCGACAGCAACGGCGACGGCCTGCTGGACGCCGCCGACGACCAGTGGAGCAAGTTCGGCATCTGGCGCGACGCCGATGGCGACGGCATCACCGACGCGGGCGAGTTCCGCGATCTGGCGACGGCGGGAATCAAGGATGTCGGCCTGGATTCCGACTGGAACAGCTATCGCGACCACGGCAACACGGTATTCGGTCACACCAGTTATTCCACCATCGACGGCGGCACCGCCATCGCCGCCGACGTGATGCTGGCCATGGAAGACGGCAAGGCCATCCGGGTCGAGCTGCCGACGGCGGATCCCAGCGCCGCCGACATGGCCGGGCAGATCGCCTCGCTCAAGAGCTTGATGGCGGCCTATACCGGGACCGAACCTTCGGCGCCCGAGGTGCCGTCCGATGATACTGTGCTGGCGGTGATCGCACTGCCCGAGGACGATGGGCAGGCCCATCATGTCTGAGGCGGAAGAGGCGGCGGCGGCGCGAACCATGGTCCGTTTCGCCAAGACCGAGGAGGATGCCCGCAGCGTGGTGGCGCTGGGGCGGGAATCCTTTGACCGTACACGTTTGAATACCCATCCCTTCGATGAGGCGCGGGCGCTGTCGCTGGTCCGCAAGGGTATGGAGGGGGGCGCGGCGGTATTGTTGGTGGTGCGGCGCGGCGCCGAGGATGTGGGCTTCGTCGCCGGGCAAATCGGCGCCGCCCTGTTTTCCGCCGCCCGGACCGCCACGGTGGTGGCCTTTTACGTCCGCCCGTCCATACTGAACGGCGAGGCCGCGGTTAAGCTGATGCAGGCCTTCCGCAATTGGGCCGAGGCGGCCAAGGCCGACGAAATCCAACTGCACGTCACCTCGGGCGTCCGGATGGCGGAAACCGACCGCTTCATGCGCCGTCTCGGCTTTCGCCAGACCGGCGGCAATTACGTTCAGGAACTGACCTGAGAGGCGGGTGCCATCCGGCCATCGCCAACTCGGCGGAACACCAGCGCGGCGTTGACGCCGCCGAAGGCGAAGGAATTGGACAGCACCGCCTCAACCGTCCGCCGGGCCGCTCCGCCGGTGGTGTAATCCAGGTCGCATTGCGGGTCGCGGCCTAGGGAATTGATGGTGGGGGGGATGATGCCGGCCACCAGCGGCAACAGCGCCGCCGCTGCTTCCATGGCTCCCGCCGCGCCCAGCAGATGGCCGTGCATGGATTTGGTGGCCGAGACGGCCAGGGCCGGAGCATGGGAGCCGAACACCCGGTGGATGGCGGTGGTTTCCGCCACATCGTTGAGCGGGGTGCCGCTGCCGTGGGCGTTGATACTGCCGATGACTTCAGGCGGCATGTCGGCATCGGCGAGCGCCGCCGCCATGGTCGCCGCCGCCCCGTCGGCGGACGGCCGCACCAGATCCTCGCAATCAGCGTACAGGCCGTAACCACACAATTCCGCGTAAGGCAGGACGCCGCGCGCCCGTGCCCGGCTTTCCTCCTCGATGACCATCAGGCACGCCCCCTCGCCCAGCACGGTTCCCTTGCGGTCACGGCTGAACGGGCGGCAGGTGTCAGGCGCCAGGGCGCGCATGGCCAACCAGCCCCGGCAATTGCCCTCGCCCAGTGCAGCCTCGCTGCCACCGACCAGGGCCACGTCCAGACGGCCATTGCGGATCATAAGCAAGGCCTCGCCCAACGCTTGGGCAGAAGAGGCGCAGGCCGCCGCCAGGGTCAGGACCGGTCCGCGCGCCCCATGGCGCCGCCCCAGATGGCTGGCCAGGGCGTTGATCATGACGCGCGGCACGGTGGCGGGATCGGTGCGGGTGATGCCTTGGGCAAACAGGCGGTGGTAGCCGGCATCATGCTGGGCGGTGGGCGCGCCGGAATGGCCCAGCAACACGCCCATGCGCGGTGACGGCGCCTGTTCCTCCAATCCGGCGTCGCGCATGGCCTCGGCGGCGGCGGCCATGCCGAACAGGGAAGCCCGGTCGTACAGCGGCCCCCTTTCCTCGGCGATGGTGGCGGCCAATTCCTCGGGGATATGCGCGGTCACCAATCCGGTGATGCCGTCCAGTGGCGGCGGTGGCCGTCCGATGCCGCACACCCCGTCCCGTAAGCCGCGCCAGAACCCCGATAGGCCGATGCCCAAGGGCGAGACGATTCCGATCCCGGTGACGACCGCGCGTCTCATGCCGGTGCGGCGGTCCTGGCGGACAATTGAGCAGCGACCTCCCGCACCACGTCGGCGACGCCGCGAATGCCACCGCTGGGCACGTCGGTCAGATCGATATCAAACTCTTCCTCGACCGCGAAGACCAAGCTCATGGCTTCGATGGAATCGACGCCCAGCGGCTCGAACAAGGTGTCGGCGGCGATGGTCCTGCGCGGCAAAGCCTTTTGAAGGACACACAGTATCCGTTCGCGGATTTCGTCTTCAGTCATCTCGGGTCTCATGCGTTCCCTCTGACCTGGGCACCACTCGGTGAACAAAACCAGGACAAGGATGGTCGTCACAGGGGATTGCTACCATGGGTTGCCTTGGCGGACAATCTTGAATGCGATCATCTTAGCCGGAAATCACTCCGTCTCGTCCCCATGGCACGCTATTCCAAACATCTCCCGCTGCCTCTCCCACTCCACCGGCAGGTTGTCCATCAGATCGGCCAATTGCAAGGTTCGCGACTGGCGACCGTCGAGAAAGGCCTCGACGATGTCGGGGGACAGCAGGGTCAGGCGGTAGATGCGGCTGAGGTAGGACGGGTTGATCTTCTCGACCTCAGCCAGTTCGTTCTGCGACCGCACCTGGCCCGATTCCAGCAGCCGCTTCCAGCGATATGCCCGAGCCAGCGCCTTCAGCAGGGTGTCGTCCGGATTGACGCTGGGGCGCTCCGGGATACCATCAGGCACAATCACCAGCTTGCGGCCACCGTGCCGCTTCAGCGTCAGCGGCACCCGGACGGTGAAGGTGTCGATGCTGACGCCGCTCATGCCGCGCTCCGTTCACCAGCCTGGGCGGCGATGTCGGCGACGATGCTGGCCAGCCCCTCGGCCCGCAGGCGCAAGTCCGCCCCATCGGGGGAAAAGCTCATCCCATACCGCCTCGAAGCGATCGAGCGCGGCATGCAGGTCGGCGGCAGCGATCTGGGGCGCCATACGCTCCGCCCGCGCCCGGATTTCGGGGGCGCGCAGCAGGGCGCGGACCTGTCCGATCACCGCCGCCTCGATCTCGCCCGCGGCGATGCTGCGCACCGGGCAGGACTCGTGGCCGACGTTGATCGCCTTCATGCAGGTATAATACCGGTACAGCCGCCCCTTCTTGCGCGTATGGGTCGGTGTCATGGTCCGACCGCAATGGGCGCAGATCACCAGCCCCTTGAGCGGCGCCGGGGTGGTGGCGCGGGCGGCGGCGACCCGCTTCCGAGGGGCATTGTCGGCCTTCACCGCCTCGACCCGTTCCCAGGTGGTGCGGTCGACGATGGCTTCGTGCTCACCGGGATGGGCGACACCCTTGTGGACGGCCTCGCCCAGATAAACCGGTCACCAAACTATGCACGAAACGTCGGACTCTCCAGTACTCAATCTGGCCCTTCCAATGCCCTCAAAAACAAAGTTACCAGCGAGGGTCGAAGCGAAAATCAGCCGCGCCAGCGGAACTGGTCATAGGTGTCCCATTCCCGTGGCTCCGCCACATAGTCGCGTTCCGGCACGTCGTCGAACAGCAAGATGGACAGGGTTTGCCCGAGCCGGCTGGCGAAGATGGTCAGCTCCCGCACCGTCGTTCGCGACCCCGCTGGTGAAGTCGGCGGCGCTCAACGGGCGGCGATGAAGCAGGTAGTGGCCGAGTTCGTGGGCCAGGGTGAACTTTTCACGCCCACGGTAATCGGTGTCGTTGTTGTAAACGATGTGCCAGCAAGGCTTTTTGCAGCTCGGCCGCAGCATGCCCTCAAAATCGCCCAGCGAATCCGCGACCACCTTGGCGATGGGGTCAGGCTGGTTCTTGGTGTATTCGAGAACGATCTCGTCCAGGCTCCGCGTGAACCGTTCCTCCCCCAAGACCTGATGCAACAAGACCGATAGGTCGTTGGCGGCTTTCTTGGGAGATTTCCGATTCAAAGGGCTTATACCGCTCGACGCCCGAAGTGACTCGTCTGGGATTCCCCTGATCGGCGCATTGTGATTCACTGGCTCCACCTGATCCTGGGGGAGCCATCAGCGGTCGTCTCAAAATATCGGAAGCCAAGACCTCTTCGGAACTTCGCCTTTGGGCGCGCCATTGCGGCAGCGGGCGGGCTGCGGCACGAGCCTATGCCATCGCCAATGCGCTTGATGGGTTGAGCCGGGCCGATGCTGCGCGTTTGGCCGGGAAGGCGCAGGAGCGCTTTCAAAAAAAGGCCTCGCCGAGGCCCTGAATGCCGCCGTTCTGGCTGTCCCGGACAACGTCACCTTGGTGCCTCTGCCGCCATATTCACCCGAGTGCAACCCCGTCGAGCGCATCTGGCTCTACCTGCGCGAACGCTTCCTCTCGATCCAGGTCTGGCCAGATCAGGACGCCATCATCGACGCATGTTGCGACGCCTGGAATGCTCTGGCCGCAGACGCTCAAAGGATCGTCAGCCTCGCCCTCTATCCCTGGATCAAGAAGGTCATTTCATAGGTCGGTCGGCATTACTGGGGGCGGAAAAACTCTCGAACAGCCCATTTTTCCCGTCACCCCCGCGAAGGCGGTGTCCATGTTGGGGAAAGACACTAGCTTCACCGCAATATCCGGGGTGCGGACACATGGATTCCCGCCTTCGCGCATATGCGCTTTCGCGGGTGTGACGCAAAGCGTTATTGCCTATTCCTCCAGAAACAGCTCGACCGCCGACATGAATTCGGTCGGCTTGTCGGCGTGCACCCAGTGATTGGCGCCCTCCACTGTTTGGAAGCGTGCCTGGGGGAACAGGGCCTGGATCAGGTCTTCGTGCTGGGGCAGAACGTAATCGGATTCGCCACCGTGCAGGAACAGCGTCCGCCCCTGGTAGCAGGTGCCGTCGGGGAAGCGGGGAAAGGCCAGGATGTCGTCCATGGCGGCACCCAGCACCGCCAGATTGGCCCGCCAGCGATAGCCCCCGGCACCACCTTCCAGATTCTGCATCAGAAAGGCACGGACACGGGGATCGGGGATGGCGGCGGCCATGGCTTCCTCGATATCGGCGCGGCGTTGGGCGGTGCCCAGCGGCGCGGCACGCATGGCCTTGATGTAGGGGGCGAAAGTGTGGGTGTAGTCCACCGGGGCGATGTCCACCACCGCCAGCCGCTCCACCAGTTCCGGCCGGGTCAGCGCCAGGGCCATGGCTGCCTTGCCGCCCATGGAATGGCCGACCAATGCCGCGCGGCCACCCGCCTGTTCCTCGATGACACGGCCAACCTCACGCGCCATGAACGGGTAATCCATGGTCTCGCTCCACGGGCTGGCGCCGTGATTGGGCATGTCCAGCGCCAGCACCCGGCGTCCCTGACCCAGGCGGGTGGCGATGCCGCCCCAATTGCGCGACGAGCCCAACAGCCCGTGCAGGATGACCAGAGGCGTACCCGGACCCGAGCCGGTTTCGATGACGTTCAGATGCATGACGGTTCCGACGATGATGGAGCCGTTTATCTATCCTCGGGGCGGCGGGGTTTCAAGCGGGCCAGCGCCTGACGGCCCTCGGGGCTCATGGCCATGACCGCGTCCAGGGTCGCCTCGCGCAGGGCATTGGTCAGCGCCACATGACCTTGGGCGTTGGCGTCGAACTCCGCGCTCAGGGCGGCAGGGTCGAAGGGGTCGGCCGCCAGGGCGGCGCGCACCCGCTCGGGAAACGAGCTGATGATTTCGAACCCCGCCGCGACCTCGGTGCGGTGGCGGGCATAGGCGGCGCGCAGCAGGGTGGCGTCAGCCGCCGACAACTCGCCGGCCAGCCGCTCGACCAGCTTGTCGGGATGGGGCCGCGGCGGATGGTCGTCATGGCGCAGCCATTGGGAAAACAGCGCCGAGGCCAGGAACACGTTGATCATGACCGAGGCGGCGAAACCGGCCATAAGAAAGCGATTGACCTTCACAACACGTCTCCCACCTTGAACAGGCCGCGCCGGGCCAGGGCCGCGCGCAGACCCCGGCGGCCACGCACCAGCAGGGCCTCCAGCGCGGTGACCGAAACCCCCATGGTCTCGGCGGCCCGCGCGGCGGATAACCCATCGAAGTAGGATAACGCAAGTGCCGTCCGTTGTCGGTCGGGCAATTCTGACAACGCGCTCCGCACCAGATGAGTCCCTTCGACCTCGGTCATACGGGTCAGACCATCGGGATCGGGCGCTTCCGGTTCGGCGATGTCGTCCAAGGCCAGGAACGGCTGCCGCCGCCGCCGGTCCAGGCACAGATTGATCACCACCCGGTACAGCCAGGTGCGGAAGCGCGCCCCCGCCGCCGGGCGCCAGTCCGGCGCCTGCCGCCACGCCCGCAGAAAGGCTTCCTGCGCCACTTCCTCGGCATCGGCGGCCGAGTTGGTCAGCCGCGCCGCCAGGGTCAGGGCGAAGCTTCCATGCAAATCCATCAGCCGGACGAACGCCGCACGGTCGCCGTCGGCGATGGCGCGCATCAGGCGGTTTTCTTCGTCTGGATCGATCGAGGCAGAGGTCATCCCGCTTTGAACGGATCAGGACGCCGATTCGGTCGCGGGATTTTTTTATTTTTTTGCGCAGGCTTATTCCGGCACCGGCGTTTCATCTTTTACGGACCACAGGATGTGGTCCGGCCCTGGCGCATCAGAAAGGCGTGCATCATGATCTCAAGTCTCGGATCATATGGGGGTTCAGGCACTGCCCAATGGCAGCAGAAACTGTTCTCGAAGGCCGACAGCAACAGCGATTCCGCCCTGTCCAAGGACGAGTTGCTGGAGGCCCTGAAGAACGGCCCCAAAGGCAAGAACGGCGAGGATGCCTCGGCGGTCGCCGAGAAAATGTTCTCCGCCATGGACAGCGACGGCGACGGTTCCGTCACCCAATCCGAATTCACCACGTTCCAGTCCAAGATGTCGGCCAGCAACGCCAGTACCCTGCTGGCGGCACAGGAAGACCAGCGGCCCGACCGCCCCTCGGCCGAGGACATGATGGCCGAGACCGACACCAACGGCGACGGCAGCATCAGCAAGGACGAACTGGCCGCCGTGCTGGAAAAACACGCCAAGGACAGCCAGAACGGCGGTCCGTCGGTGGATGAAATGTTTTCCAGCATGGACGGCGACGGCGACGGATCGGTCAGCGAATCCGAACTGACCGCCTTCGCGGAAAAGGCGCCGTCGGGTCCGCCGCCCGGACCGCCGCCGGGCGGCAGCGATTCCGCGTCGGCGTCGACGTCGTCATCCTCCTCCAGCCAGTCCTACGACGCGCTGGACACCAACAAGGACGGCGTGGTTTCGCTGAGCGAGCGGCTGGCGGCGGGCAAGGACAGCGCCGCCATGTCCGGCAACCTGTCCAGCGGCACCCTGGGCGCCCTGCTGGCCAGCATCAACGAAGTGGCTGCGTGATGTTTTTCCCGGACGGCGGCGGCAACGGCCGCCGTCCGCCTTTCCTGCGAAAAGAATCCCTGCCCGGTTCGCCTGTGAAATCCGTAGCACCCGTGTCCCGCCCATGGGCTGGACAGACCCCAACGGAAAAGGCATCCGGCCATGATTTCCAGCCTGTCATCATCGGGAAGCGCGGCATCGCAATTGCTGCAAATGCTGTCCCGGGCGAGCGGCGGCAACGCGACCTCCGCCACCACCTCGTCGTCCTCCAGCGATTCCTCCATGTCGGAGCAGCTTTTCACGTCGGCTGACACCGACGGCAGCGGCTCCATCAGCAAAAGCGAGTTCAGTTCCTTCGCCAGCCGCTTTTCCTCGGACACCGGCACCAGCCTATTGTCTGCCCAGGAAAGCAGCAGCGATGACCTTTTCACCTCGCTCGACAGCGACGGTGACGGCGAGCTGTCGGAAACCGAAATGAGCGCCATGCAGCCGCCGCCGCCGCCCGAGGGCGACATGGCCGAGCAGATGTTCAGCAGCCTGGACAGCGACGGCGACGGCAGCATCACCGAAAGCGAACTGAGCAGCGCCCTGTCGCAAGCGGGCTCCGATACCGACGCGTCGTCGTTGCTGAGCGAGTTGGATGCCGACGGCAACGGCTCCATCGACCAAAGCGAACTGGCCTCGGCCATTCAGCCGCCACCCCCGCCCGAGGAAAGTGCGTCCTCGACCACCACCGCCTCGGCCTCCTCCTCGTCGTCGTCCGGCAGCAGCCAGACCTACGACCCGCTGGACACCAACAAGGACGGCACCGTCTCGGCCGAGGAACGGGCCGCCGGTCAGGGCAATCAGCAGACCACGCCGACCACCGGCGCCCTGTCTTCCAGCACCCTCTCGACCCTGCTCAGCTCGGTTCAGATGGCCGCCTGATCCTTTTGCCTCCTCCCCCGGTTCGCCGGGGGAGGGTTGGGGCGGATCAGTGTCCGATGATCTGGCCCAGGAACTGGCGGGTCCGCTCGTTCTTGGGATTGCTGAAGAATTCCGACGGCGGCGCCGTTTCGACCACCCTGCCCTCGGCCATGAACACCATGGTGTCGCCGACCGCGCGGGCGAAGCCCATTTCGTGGGTGACGCAGATCATGGTCATGCCGTCCTCGGCCAGACCGATCATCACGTCCAGCACTTCCTTGACCATCTCGGGGTCCAGGGCCGAGGTCGGCTCGTCAAACAGCATGATGCTGGGCTTCATGCACAGCGCGCGGGCGATGGCGACGCGCTGCTGCTGACCGCCGGACAACTGGCCGGGATATTTTTTGGCCTGTTCGGGGATGCGCACCCGCTCCAGGTAATGCATGGCCTGGGCTTCGGCCTCGGCCTTGGGCACATGCTTGACCCACAGCGGCGCCAGGGTCAGGTTTTCCAACACCGTCAGATGGGGGAACAGGTTGAAGCTCTGGAACACCATGCCGACGTCCTTGCGGATGGCCTCGATGGCCTTGAGGTCGTCGGCCAGTTCGATGCCGTTGACCACGATACGCCCGGCCTGATGTTCCTCCAGCCGGTTGATACAGCGGATCATGGTGGATTTGCCCGAGCCGGACGGCCCGCACACCACCACCTTCTCGCCCTTGCGCACCGACAGGTTGACATCCTTCAGCACATGAAAGGCGCCGTACCACTTCTGAACGTCGATCAGCTCGACCACGGGGGCGTCAGACATCGGACCTCCTAGCGACGGTGGCCGGTGGCGAGCTCACGCTCCAGCCACTGGCTATACCGGGACATGAAGAAGCAGAAACACCAATAGACGGCGGCGGCGGCGATATAGCCCTCGACGAAGAACGGCCGCCATTCGGGATCGGCCAGCGCCACCTTGGTCGCCGCCAGCAGGTCGTACAGACCGACGATGGTGACCAGCGAGGTGTCCTTGAAGCAGGTGATGAACTGGTTGACGATGGGCGGGATCACCAGACGCAACGCCTGCGGCAGCACGATCAGCCGGGTCTTCTGCCAATAGGACAGGCCCAGGGCGTCGGCCGCTTCCTCCTGGCCGCGCGGAATGGCCTGAAGACCGCCGCGCACCGCCTCGGCCAGATAGGCGGCGGTGAACAGCATCATGCCGACCAGGGCGCGCAGCAGCTTGTCCACCGTCACGCCCTCGGGCAGGAACAGCGGGAACATCACCGACGCCATGAACAGCACGCTGACCAGCGGCACGCCGCGCACCAGCTCGATATAGCCCACCGAGATGGCGCGGATGGCCGGAAGGTCGGACCGCCGCCCCAGCGCCAGCAGGATCGAGAACGGAAAGGCGAAGGCCAGACCCAGCACGGCGATGACCAGCGTCACCGGCAAACCGCCCCAGCGGTCGGTCTCCACATAGGTCATGCCCAGCACGCCACCCCACATCAGCACGGCGATCGCCACCAGACCGCCCGCCCACGCCGCCAGCAGCCACGGCCGCCAGAAGGCGCGCAACGCGCTGGTGGCCAGCAGGGCGATCAGCACACAGGTGGCCAGCAGCGGCCGCCAATGTTCCTCGTAGGGGTAGACGCCGAACAGCATCAGCCGGTGACGTTGGCCGATCAGCGCCCAGCAGGCGCCCCCGGCCTCGCGGCAGGCATTGCCGTCGCCGCTCCATTGGGCGTGCAGCAGGCCCCAGGACAGCAACGGCGGGACGATCTCCCACAGCAGCCACAGGGCCAGCAGCGTTAGGACGGTGTTGGGCAGCGACCCGAACAGGTTCTCGCGCGCCCAACCCATCAGGCGGCGGCTGCGTTGCGGCGGCAGCCGCACCGAGACCGCCGAGGGCTCCTCGATGTCGGCGGCGGCAATGCCGCTGGCGGAATGGTCGTGGGGGCCGGGTCCGGTCATCGCGTCACCAGGGCGACTTTGGCGTTGTACCAGTTCATCAGCAGCGACAGCGCCAGACTGATGACCAGGAACACCGTCATGACCACGCCGACGCCTTCGACGGCCTGGCCGGTCTGGTTGATGGCTGTGTTGGCGACGCTGACCAGATCGGGATACCCGATGGCCACCGCCAACGACGAATTCTTGGTCAGGTTCAGATATTGGCTGGTCAGCGACGGCACCATGACCCGCAGGGCCTGGGGCAGGATGATCAGCCGCAGGGTCTTGCCGCGCGACAAGCCCAGGGACAGCGCCGCCTCGGTCTGGCCCGACGGCACCGCCAGGATGCCCGAACGCACGATCTCGGCGATGAAGGCGGCGGTGTAAACCGTCAGCCCGGCCAGCAGCGCGGCGAATTCCGGGCTGAGCGTGGCGCCGCCCGAGAAGTTGAAACCGCGCAATGTCGGCACGTCCATGGCCAAGGGCGCCCCCGCCGCCAGGAACAGCAGGAACGGCAGGCCCAGGGTCAGGCCGGTCCCGGCCCACAGCCACGGGAACGGCCGCCCGGTGCGGGCATGGCGGGCCACCGCCCAGCGCTTGAGCAGCCACGCCAGCACCAGCCCCACCGCCAGGGCCAGCAGCAGCCAGACATGGATGGGGTGGGATTCCGGCAGCGGCATTTTGAGGCCGCGGTTGGACAGGAAGATGCCGGGCAGCGGGTTCAACGCCTGACGCGGCCCCGGCAGGGCGGTGACAAGGCCGTACCACACGAACAATTGCAGCAGCAGCGGCACGTTGCGCACGCCTTCCACATACAGCGTGGCGAGGCGGGCGACGATCCAATTGCCCGACAGGCGGGAGATGCCGATCACCAGCCCCAGCACGGTGGCCAGCACCATGCCCAGGATGGCGATTTCCAGGGTGTTGAGCAGGCCCACCACCAGGGCATGGAAATAGGAATCGGCGGAAGAATAGGGAATGGAGCTTTCACCGATGTCGAAACCGGCCTCGCGCCCCAGGAAATCAAGGCCGGTGGCGATGCCGCGCGCCGCCAGGTTGATCAGGGTGTTGTGCACCAGATACCAGCCCAGCGCCACCACCAGGCCTACCACCAGGACCTGATAGATGATGCCGCGGAAGCGGGCGCTGTTGAGCAGCGACCGCTTCACCACACCCTGACGGGCGGCGGACATGTTCCTGACCTTACTTGAACGGCGGCGCGTACAGCAGCCCGCCATGGGTGTAAAGGGCGTTGGGGCCGCGATCGATCTTCAGCTTGGAATCCTTGCCGACGTTGCGGTCGAAGCTTTCGCCGTAATTGCCCACCTGCTTGATGATGTTGTAGGCCCACTTCTCGTCCAGGCCCAGCGACTTGCCGTTGCCGGGGGTGACGCCCAGGATGCGCTTGACCTCGGGGTCGGGCGAGGCCAATTGCTGATCGACATTCTTCGAGGTGACGCCCTTTTCCTCGGCGGCGATCATGGCGAAGATGGACCAGCGCACGATGTCGGCCCATTGGTCGTCGGCATGGCGGACCACCGGGGTCAGCGGCTCTTTCGAGATCAGCTCGGGCAGGATAACGTAATCGTCGGGCTTGGGCGCTTCGTTGGCGCGCACGGCAGCGAGCTGCGAGGCGTCGGACGAGAAGGAATCGCAGCGGCCCGAGAAGAAGGCGCTGGTCAGTTCCTCGTTCTTCTCGATCACCACCGGCTTGAACGTCAGCTTGTTGGCGCGGAACCAGTCGGACAGATTCTGTTCGGTGGTGGTGCCGGGCAGCACGCAGATGGTGGCGCCGTTCAGTTCCTTGGCCGATTTCACGCCCAAGGCTTTGGGCACCAGGAAGCCCTGGCCGTCATAATAATTGGTGACGGTGAAGTTCAGGCCGTTGGCGGTGTCGCGCGACAGCGTCCAGGTGGTGTTGCGGGCCAGCAGGTCCACTTCACCCGATTGCAGGGCGGGCAGGCGCTGCTGCGCCGACAGGGGGGTGTACTTGACCTTGGAGGAATCGCCGAACACCGCCGCCGCGACGGCACGGCAGGCGTCAACGTCCAGGCCGCTCCAATTGCCCTTGTCGTCGGGCGCCGAGAAGCCGTAAAGCCCCAGGTTCACGCCGCATTGGACGAAACCCTTGGCCTTGACCGCGTCGAAGGTGGTGCCGGCCTGGGCCGGCAGGGCGGTGGCCGCCGCCAGGATGGCGGCGATGGTCATGGACTTGAACAGCGTCATGGGTCCTCCCCTGCAAAGGTGCCTGGAAAAGGTATTACCGATCCGTTCCCGCGTAAAGGCGGTCGGCCTTACCATTCAGACTTTATGTGCGCAGGGGGAAGCCCGCCTGCCAGTCCCCAAGGGCGGCATTTTTTCGGGCTGCGACGCTGAAAAGCGAAGGGCCGCGGACCCGCAGGGAAAGTGCAGGTCGGGCGGCCCCGTCGATTTGTCCCCGTCCGGCGGACCGGGGGGATAAAAAAACTCTGTCCCGCGCCGGTCAGGCGGCCAGGGCATCCTGGTTCTGGCGGACCAGCAATTCCACCACGGCCAACTGCCAGATGCGGGAACCCTGCACCTTGGTGTCGGCGGCGATGGCCTTCAGGGTCGCGACCGGAACGTTACGAATCCATTCCTCGAGCATTGCCTTGCGCTCCAAACCGTTATTGCGGTGCACCATATATTTTATGGCACTGGCATTACCACAGCCGACCTTGCATCGGAGCCATGTGCGGAACGCAATTCCTTGTGGTTATCCGTAATACAGGCCCCCGATCGAGACGTGGCGGCGATTGTGATAGAAACGCCTGTGCGACTATTGAGGAGTCGGAGAATGGCGAGCGGGCCGTTTCTAGATGTATTCTTCACATCTGCGTGGAGCTGGCGGGACGCCGATCCCGGCGTTATGGTGACCGCGCCTTCCTCAACCAACCGGATTTCGCCACCATGTCCCTTTGCCCCTGCACCTCCGGCCGAGCCTTGTCCGAATGCTGCGGCCCGCTGATCGACGGCGCCCCCGCCGCCTCGGCCGAGGCGCTGATGCGGTCACGCTATTCCGCCTTCGTGCTGGGACGGCTGGAGTATCTGGACAGCTCGCTGGCGCCGGAAAAGCGCGAGGACGTGGACCATGCCGAGGTCGAAGCCTCGTCGCGCGACGCAGAGGGGCTGGGGCTTGAAGTGCGCACCGCGACCGAGGATGGCGACACCGCCACCGTGGAATACGTCGCCCGCTTCCGCCTGCACGGCCAGCAGATCGCCCATCACGAACTGGCCCGTTTCCGCCGCGAGGGTGAAAACTGGCTGTACGTGGACGGCGACGTGAACCCCAAGCAGGCGCCGCGCGTGGCCGCCAAGGTCGGCCGCAACGATCCCTGCCCCTGCGGCTCGGGCCAGAAATACAAGAAGTGCTGCGGCGCCTGATGGCCGGGGAACGCCATTTCGCCTGTACCGCCTGCGGCAAGTGCTGTGCCGGATTGCTGCCGCTGACCCTGGCCGATGCCCTGGCCAATGCCGACCGTTTTCCCCTGGGCATGCTGTGGACGCCGGTGCGGCAGAACCAGCGCTCGTTCGAGCTGACGGCCAAGCTGGGCCTCAAGATGCGGCTGCGCGACCGCCGCACCATCGCCTTACGCATCACCCCGGTTTCCTATGTACCACCCAGCCTGCCCTGCCCGGCCTTGGCCGAGAACGGGCATTGTTCCATTCACGAAACGAAACCGTTGCGCTGCCGCACCATGCCGTTCTTTCCCTATGTGGAAGAGGCCGAGCAGGCCGCCCAACTGGTGCCGCGCAAGGGCTGGGAGTGCGACGTAACCCAGGCCGCGCCTATTGTGTTTCGCGACCGGAACGTTGTCGATCCCGCCGATTTCCAGGCCGAGCGCCAGCAACTCCTTTCGCAGGCACCGATGCTGCGCGCCTATGCCGAGGCGCAACTGGCGGCGGTGCCCGGCCTACTGGACAAGCTGGGCATGGTGGCGGCGCGGCCTCTGGGCGGCGATGTATTGCTGGGCATGGCGACGCTGCTGCCGCACTGGCCCGAAGTGGATGGCACCGCCTTCGCCCGCCGTCAGCAGCCGATCCTTGAGTCCCTCGCCGCGCTGACCACCGACGATCCGGCACTGGCCGACTTCACCCACCGCTACCGGCAATGGGGACGCGAGATGGCCCGGCTGAGCAATTCCTGAACCGTCGTTGATGGTCCCGCGCCGCCATCGGTTGTAGGACAGGAACCGGGGAGCCGCCAACGCGGCACGGGTCTGGTTCTTGGGGTTTCACGATGGACGGACGCAGCATCCGGCGCGCCTTGCTGGCGGCGACCGCCCTGACCGCCTTGGTCACGGCGGCACGGGCGGAAGAGCCCAAATGGGGCGGCTGGATCGATGCGGGCGGCAAGATCGGCAACAAGCGCGATATCGGCGAGTTGGATATCTTCCTGCCCCTGGCCCAGGACGGCACCCGCCTGCTGTTCGCCGACCTGCGCGGCATCCTGGACGATCAGCATCAGCGCGAAGGCAATTTCGGCCTGGGCTACCGCGAGATGCTGGACAATGGCTGGAACCTGGGCGGCTACGGCTTTTATGACCGCCGCCGGTCGAGCACTGGCCATTACTTCAGCCAGGGCACCCTGGGAATCGAGGCGCTGGGCGCCGATTTCGACGCCCGCATCAACGGCTATCTGCCGCTGGGCACCCGCGAATACGAAGTGCCGGGCAGCACCAACGTCGATCTCAGCGGCAGCTCCATCCGCATGAGCAATTCCTATGAGCGCGCCTATCACGGCGGCGATGCCGAATTGGGCTGGCGGGTGCCGCTGTTCGCCGCCGAGGACGATTCCGAGCTGCGCCTGTATGGCGGCGGCTATTGGTTCGATGCCGCCAACAGCGACGCGGTGGCCGGTCCGCGCCTGCGGCTGGAATGGCGGCTGTACGATCTGCTGGACGACCTGCCCGGCTCGCGCCTGACCCTCAGCGGCGAAATCCAGCACGATCAGCCGCGCGGCACCCAGGAATTCCTGGGCTTCAAGCTGCGCCTGCCGTTGCAGCCCGACCCGGCGGCTCGCCGCCTGACGCCGCAGGAACGGCGCATGATGGACCCGGTGATGCGCGACGTGGACATCGTCACCCAGCAGGCCAAGGTCAGCGAAGCGGTCAAGATGGACGGCACCACCATCGGCTCGGTGACGCAATTGTCCGGCACCGATCTTCAGGCCAAGCTGAACGCCGCCACGCCGGGCAGCCTGTTGCTGCTGAACGGCGAGGCCATTGTCTCGGCCGCCGTCACCCTGAATTCCGGGCAGGTGTTGCGCGGCGGCGGCACCACCATCACCCTGACCGGCGCCAGTTCCGGCAAGGTCTTCGCCTACACCATTCCCGGCAGTACCGGCACCATCAAGGGGGCGGTGGCGAGCGACGCGGTGGTCAAGATGGCCGCCAACAGCACCTTGCGCGACGTGCGGGTGGAAAATACCTCGACCGACAGCAATGCCTGGGCCATCAGCGCCGACAACGTCAGCGGCGCCACCCTGCAAAACGTCACCATGGTTTCGGCGGCGGGCGGCCTGAAGCTGAACAACAGTAACAATTTCACCCTGACCGGCAGCCGCATCACCGCCGCCCAAGGCAGCGCCATCAGCGTCAACGGCGGCACCGGCCTGGACCTCAACGGCAACACCCTGACGCAGAACGGCGACCGCGGCATCGGCATCACCACCAGCAACGCCGCGGGCAATATTCGCGGCAACATCATCACCACCAACGGCAACGGCGCCGGAGCGTACGACACCGACACCCAAAACCCTGTCGAACCGTCACACGGCCTGTCCATTTCCAATGGCGGCAGCCTGACCGTGTCGGGCAACACCATCACCACCAACGGCCGCCTGGCCAACGGCATCCACATCACCGGCAGCGCGGGCATCCAGATCAGCGACAACACGGTGACCACCAACGGCTATATGGGGCGCGGCCTGCACCTGCTGAACAGCGACAATGCCGTCATTTCCGGCAACACCATCGCCACCAACACCACCGATGGCAGCAACTGGTCGTCCAACACCATCGCCTTCGGCATCATGACCGACAACAGCAGCAATCTGAGCATCCGCGGCAACACCGTCACCACCCAGATGAAGGGCGCCCACGGCGTCAATGTGCGCTATGGCAGCGGCAACACGGTGTCGGGCAACACCATCACCGTCCACGGCGACAATACCAACGCCGTCTCGATCCTGCGCTCGACCTCCAGCACCGTCAGCGGCAACACCCTGCGCGCCACCAACACGGATAACTCTCTTGGCGTGCAGATGGGCATCTACAGCCATAACGGCATGATCGAGAACAACACCATCACCACCCCCACCAATCTCGGCATCTGGATCTACGATTCCGACGACACGACCGCCCGCAACAACACCATCACCGGCCGCGGTGACAGCGGCATCCGGGCTTCGGGCAACAACACCACGATCTCGGGCAACACGCCGTAAGCGGGTCTCAGTCCTCGGCGGCACCGAACAGGCGGCAATCGATATCGCCCATGATGGCATCATCGCCATAACGGCTTTGGGCGAAATCATAGCCCGCCTGACGGATGGTCAGGGCCCCGGCGGGATCGTCGCGGATGAATTCCCACACCCGGCGCAGGTCGCCCACGGTGCGGAACGGCAGGTAATGGCGTCCGGCCTGGAAGAAGCAGGGCATGTCCGACGCCTCTTCCTGCACCAGCAAGGCCCCGGCCAGCGGCGCCTCGAACGAGCGGCCGGTGACCGGACGGCTGCCGCCCCGGCGCAGGCTCATGTTCACCGCGATGCCGCTGCCACGCAGGGCCTCCATGTAGGCGCGGTAGCCGGTCAGGCTGTCGCAGCCATCGTGCCCCTGCTTGCTGGCCTGATAGAGCAACGGCAATCCCGCATGGCGCGCCGCCGTCAGCCACGACAGGCGCGGCCAGTTGGCGGGTTGGATATCGCCCAGGAAGGTCATAGCATCGGGCAAGGCGCCAGCGGGCGGCGCCATGGCAAAGCCGGTGGGAAAGGTCGAGAAGCAGGTCTTTCCGGCCAAGGCCGGATTGGCCCAGGCAGGCACCGTGGGAAACGGTCCCCAGACAAGATCCAATTGCCCGGCCAGCATGGCCAGCCGCTCGGCGGTTTCCGTCACCCAGGGATCGAAGACGGTGGCCGCCAGCCGGGTTCCACTTCGCCGCAAATCCTCGATCCAGGGCGGTAATGCCGCATCGGTGAACAGCCCCTCGCCACCGACCACGAGGTCCACATCCCCCGCCGCTGCCACCGCCACCTCGATCGTCCGCCAATCGGCAGCGGCATCGCGGCCATCCAGGGGAACAAAGCGCGGCGCCCAGCCATAATTGGCCGCCGCCGCCACGATGCGCGGACCGACATCGAACAGGCGGCTGGTGGGAACCGAGGGATAGAAGCGCTCGGGCAGCGCGACCAGCACGCGCCGGGGGCGGCGCCGCGGGAGCGGGGGCGGCGGGAACAGGGAAACCGGCATAAAGGCCGCATCCCCGCCCACCGATACATCCGCCGTGAAAATGGCCCGCATCACCGGTGACAACGTCATCACCAACTCATGATGCACGTCGGCATACATCGGGACGGTGCGCAGCGAGACGGAATTGGCGAAGACCGGTTCCAGCAAACGGAACACCTTTTCGGCCACGTCGGGGGGAATTTGCGCGACACCATTGCGCACCATCCCGACCTCGCGGGCGGCGGTGGCGGCATCGCCGCGCAATCCGGCGAACAGCGCCGCCAGGATGATCAGGAACAAATCCACCGACCGGGGACGCAGATCGGCGACGATGGCCTTGGCAACCTCAAGGCCGCCGCTGGAAAACGCCATCAGGGCCACCCGGCCGGCCCGGCCCGGGTCTTGCAGAACCGGGGAGACAAGACGCAACGCCCCGTTCAAATCCCCAGCAATCTCCAGCGCGGCAGCGGCGGATGCCAGTTCCGGATCGTTCATTCCCCTGTCCGCCCCAATCATGCCGTGACCGGGCGGAATATACACCCTGTGCCGGAAAGCAAAAAGGGGCCTCCCGACGGGAGACCCCTTTCCATATTGGCGCGCCCAGCAGGATTCGAACCTGCGACCGTTCGCTTAGAAGGCGAATGCTCTATCCAACTGAGCTATGGGCGCCCGTGGCAACGGACTGGATCGGCCGCGCCCCGGATGGGGCGGCGAACCGGGCGCCGGACCGCGTCTGGCCTTAGAAGCGGCCGAATTCCAGCTTGTCGAAGCGGAAATTGTCGGAATAGTTCTTGGGCGGCACCGGCTTCTTGGTGGCGGGCTCGATCACCTGGAAGTCCAGGCCCTTGCGGGTGGCGTAGGCCACGGCCTCTTCCTTGGTGTCGAACTTCAGGCGAAGCTGCTGGGTGGTGTCGGACGACCCGATCCAGCCCATCAGGCCATCGGCCTCCTTGCGGGCGGCCGGTTCGTATTCCAGCACCCAAGCCTGGGCGTTGGCCTTGCCGGACTGCATGGCGGTCTTGGCGGGGCGGAAGATACGAACCTGCATCGAAGGGCTCCTTGGACGGACAACCGGAAAACCGGGCGCTAGCAATAGCCGGAAACCGCCGCCGAGACAAGTCTTCGCACCAGCCCGCGCGGCAGTTGAACCATCGCCACATTACCAAACCTTAATCCTGCCGAAAGGTAGCTGTAAGGTCGCGGCTGTCATCTTCTCAACATCAGGCAAGGGAAACCGACGGAAACAGCGCTCCCCGTCCTCTCCCGAACCCCACAGGCGGACCTGAACTCCCCGCCGATCGGAAACGCCGCCCTTTCCCCCGGGGCGGCGCAGAGACCAGAAAGTCAGGCCCGGCCGCCTCCCCCCACGGCCAGCCTGCGGAAGCCGAAAACCGCCCCCGCAGCTCCCCCCCTGGCTGCGGGGGCTTTTCTTTGAAAGCCACACCAGGGTAAGGTCCGGTTCATGCGTATCCTGCTCATCGAGGACGATCAAGAGGCGGCCGCCTATCTGGCCAAGGGTCTGCGTGAAGCGGGCAACACGGTCGATCATGCCGCCAACGGCACCGACGGCCTGTTCCTCGCCACCTCCGAACGTTACGACGTCATGGTGGTGGACCGCATGCTGCCCGGTCTGGACGGCCTGTCCATCATCCAGGCCATCCGCGCGGCGGGCAACGTCACGCCGGTGCTGATCCTGTCGGCGCTGGGCAAGGTTGACGACCGCGTCAAGGGCCTGAAGGCGGGCGGCGACGATTATCTGGTCAAGCCCTATGCCTTCGCCGAGCTGCTGGCCCGCATCGAGGCGCTGGGCCGCCGCGGCAGCTCCAACCAACCCGACACCAAGCTGAAGGTCGAGGATCTGGAGATGGACCTGCTGGCCCGCAGCGTCACCCGCGCCGGGCAGGACATCGACCTGCAGCCGCGCGAATTCCGCCTGCTGGAATATCTGATGCGCCACGCCGGTCAGGTGGTGACCCGCACCATGCTGCTGGAAAACGTCTGGGAATATCATTTCGATCCCCAGACCAACCTGATCGACGTGCATATCAGCCGTCTGCGCCAGAAAGTGGACAAGGATTTCGACCAGGCGCTGATCCACACCGTGCGCGGCGCCGGATACACCCTTCGTGCGTCCCGCTAATCTCGTCGCCCTGCCGCCGCTGCTGCGCGCCACCACCTTCCGGCTGGCGCTGTCGTACCTGGGCATCTTCACCGTCTCGGCCATGGCGTTGCTGGCGCTGGTGTCGTGGAGCACCTCGGTGTTCATCGAGTGGCAGGTGCAGGAAACCGTCGAGGCCGAGGCCACCGGCCTGTCCGAGCAATACCGCGAACGCGGCATTCAGGGTCTGGCCGACATCATCGGCAGCCGCGCCGGGCAGGATCTGGAGCGCCGCGCCGTCTATCTGCTGCTGGCCCCCGACGGGTCGCGCATCGCGGGCAATCTGTACGGCTGGCCCAACGACGACGGCGACGCCTCGGGCTGGGTGCGGTTCCCGGTGGAACGGGTGGGTGAAGGCCGCATCGCCACCGAGGCGCTGGCCCGCACCTATACCCTGCCCAAGGATTACCGCCTGCTGGTCGGCCGCTCGCTGTACGACACCAAGCGGGTCAAATCGGCCATCAACCGGGCGCTGGGCTGGGGCCTGGCGCTGACCGTGCTGCTGGGCATCGTCGGCGGCTATTTCACCAGCCGCCATATGCTGACCCGCGTCGAGGCCATGAGCCGCACCGCCCGGCGCATCGTCGGCGGCGACATGAAAAGCCGCATGAAGCTGTCGGGTGCCCAGGACGAATTCGACCAGCTCGCCACCAGCTTCAACGAGATGATGGACGAGATCGAGCGGCTGGTGGACGGCATCCGCACGGTCACCGACAACATCGCCCACGATCTGCGCACGCCGCTGAACCGCCTGCGCTCGCGCATCGAGGTGGCGCTGCTGGGCGAAGGCAGCCGCGACCCGGCGGAACTGCGCCGGGTGCTGGAGGAAACGGTGGTCGAGGCCGACAATCTGCTGGCTACCTTCACCGCCCTGCTGGCCATCGGCAACGCCGAATCGGGGCAACGCCTGCACAGCTTCGAGCCCCTGGACCCCGCCCAATTGGTGGCCGATGTCGCCGAATTGTACGAACCGCTGGCCGAGGAAAAAGGCGTCGCCATGACCTGCCGGACCGAGACCGGCCTGAGCGTCGAGGGTGACCGCCACATGATGTTCCAGGCCCTGGCCAATCTGGTGGACAACGCGGTGAAATACACGCCCGAGGGTGGAGCCGTGACCGTGGCCGTCGCCGCCCACGAAGGCGGGGTCGAGATCACCATCGCCGATTCCGGCCCCGGCATCCCCGAAGAAGCCCGCGACCGCGTGCTGGACCGCTTCGTGCGACTGGACGCCACCCGCTCGACACCGGGCAACGGCCTGGGTCTGTCGCTGGTCAAGGCGGTGGCCCGGCTGCACGGCGGCACCCTGGCGTTGGGCGACAACGCCCCCGGATTGAAAGTCCATCTGCGCCTGCCATCGGCGAAAAGCCGTCCCACCGCCGCTTAGCTGTTGCCGTGCGCCCCCCGGCGGCGCGACAATATCCGCACCTTTCCTTATACGGGGGTGCCATGGCGGGTTTCTGGGGGCGGCTGGGACCGGCGTTCGACGCCTTTCGCAGAACATTGACCGGGGAATGTGCCAATCCCGGATGCATGGGCAACCAACAACTGGAGCAATTGCTGCTGTCGGCGCCGGTGGTGCTTTATGTGCTGCGCTGGGGGGATCTCGCCCCGGTGTTCATCAGCGCCAACCTGACCCGCTTCACCGGCCTGACCCCCGAACAACTGATCAACGATCCCGCCCGGCGCATCATCGCCATCCATCCCGACGACCGCGACCGCTACAACAAGACGCTGGCGACCCTGGCCGAGCATGGCCGGCTGGCGCTGGATTACCGGGTCCGCCACGCCGAGGGCGGCTGGCGTTGGGTGCGCGACGCCGCCCGCGTGGTACTGGACGCCCAAGGGCAGCCCGTCGAGGTGGTGGGGTCATGGCAGGACATCAGCGACCGCCGCGCCTCGGAAGTGGCGCTGGCAGCCAGCGCAGCGCAATTGCGCAACGCCCAGACCTTGCTGACCGATGCCCTGGAAAGCAGCGGCGACGCCTTTTCGCTGTATGATTCCGAGGATCGGCTGGTGGTGTTCAACGCCCGCTACAAGGAATTCTATACCACCATCACCGAAATCATCCGGCCGGGTATCCGGTTCCAGGACCTGATCCGCCTCAGCGCCCAGCGCGGCCAGTACATGGGCGTCAGCCCCGATCAGGCCGAACGATGGGTGGCGGAACGCATGATCCATCATCGGTCCGCCACCGAGGTTTTCGAGCAGCAACTGAGCGACGGCCGCTTCCTGGAGATCGTCGAACGCCCAACTTCGGACGGCGGCCGCGTCGCCATCCGCCGCGACGTCACCGCCCGCAAACGGGTCGAGGCGGCGTTGCGCCAGGAACTGGCCTTCAAACAGGCGCTGATCGACGCCCTGCCCTTTCCGGTGTTCTTCAAGGGCCTCGACGGCCGCTACATCGGCTGCAACACCAGATTCGCCGAGGTGACGGGCCGCGACATGGCGGACATCGTCGGCCATACCATCCACGACGTGCTGCCCGCCCCGCAAGCGGAGGATTTCGCCCGTGACGATTCCGAGATGTTCCGCAATCCCGGCCAGCAAACCCGCGAAGCGACCTTGCCCTGGGGCGACGGCAGCTTCCGCAGCGTTCAGGTGGTCAAGGGACCGTTGCTGGATTCCGATGGCAAGGTGGCGGGTTGCATCGGTTCGCTGATCGACATCACGCCGCAGAAGCGGGCCGAGGAACAGCTGGTGCAGGCCGCCAAGCTGGCAACGCTGGGCCAGATCGCGTCCGAGGTGGCGCACGAACTGAACCAGCCCCTGACCATCATCCGCATGTCGGCGGAACGCTGCCTGCAAGATGGCGAAACCATGCCCCCCGAGGATTTGTGGCGAAAGATGGGAACCATCGTCGCCCAGGTCGGGCGCATGGCCGAGATCGTCAACCATCTGCGGTCGTTCAGCCGTGTGGAAACCGGACCGTCCCGCAGCTTCGCCCCCGGCCCGGTCGTGGCGGCGGCGGCGCGATTGCTGTCGCCGCAATTCCAGTTGGACGGCATCACCCTGGAAATCCGGGTCGATGATGATTGCCCCGAGATCGTCGGCCAGGCCAACCAGTTGGAACAGGTGGTGCTGAATCTGCTGGGCAACGCCCGCGATGCGGTGCGCAAGCGCTGTTCCCCCGGCAACGGGCGGGTGGAGATCGGCGCCTCGCGCGAAGGGGCCGACGTTATCATCTGGGTGCACGACAACGGCGGCGGCGTCCCGGATGCCATGTGGCCGTTGGTCTTCGACCCCTTTTTCACCACCAAATCGGACGGCGCGGGCACCGGCCTGGGCCTGTCCATCAGCACCAACATCGCGGCGGGCATGGGCGGCACCCTGACCGGCGCCAACCTGAACGGCGGCGCCTGTTTCACCCTGACCCTCCCCGCCGCCGCGCCAAACGAATCCGCCCGGCCCGAGCCGCCGCGCTGCGAACCAGCACCGCCGCCGGAGAGCGCGGCCACACCGCCACGCGGCCGCATCCTGGTGGTGGATGACGAGGCGCTGTCGGCGGAATGCATCGTCGAATACCTGCGCCTGCGCGGCCTGGACGCCCAATCGGCCATCTCGCCCGACGAGGCGCTCGCAGCCGCCCGCGCCACCCCCTTCGATCTGGTGATCAGCGATCTGCGCCTGCCCGGCATGCTGGGAACGGCGCTGTTGGCCCGGTTGCGGGCGGAAATGGGCGATGTCCCCACCATCCTGATGACCGGCGGCCCCCTGCCCTCGGCGGCTGAAGCGGAAGGCGCCGAAGTGATCGGCAAGCCGCTGGTGCTCGCCGACCTGCTGGCCCGCTGCCTGCGGCTGCTGGCGGCCCACCGCCAGGAGTGTACGGTATGAAATGGACCGGCCGCCACACCGCCATCGCCCTGACCGTGGCCGCCACGATGGTGGCCCTGGTCGAGGAATTCCATGAGCTGAGCGAGACCCTGGAGGAACAGCGGGCCTATCAGGTTCGGGAAACGCAGGAGGGACTTTCCGCCCTGCACCGCGACCTGTTGACCGTCAATCACCTGAGCAGCATCAACAACAGCAATGGCGAAGGCGAGGAATATCTGGCGGCCCGGCGCGAGGCCTTCTCCTCGGTACGCTGGCTGGGATTGTTGCCGCCCGGCGGTTCCCGTGCGCGGGTGCTGCTCAGTTCGTCGGAGGCGCGCGGTTACGACCCGGTGCGCGACCCGGCGGTCCTCGGGACCCTGTCCCATCTGCGCGAGGGCGAAACCGCCGTGGCCATCCCCACGACCCATCGCAATCTGGCCACCATGGCGCTGATCCTGGCCCCCGACAGCGCCGATACCGCCGCATTGATCGCCCTGGTGGACGGCGATGATCTGCTGGACGACAGTCTGCGGGCGCTGGACAGCGGCGTTCCCATGCGGCTGATCTGGGGCAACAGCCCGCTGGGAAACTGGCCGCACCCGTCCAGTTCCACATGGGGCATCCAGGGGGAAGGACAAGCCTTGTCCGTGGCGGCCATGGAATTCCGCCTGGGCTTCGCCGAATTGAGCCTGGGCGAGCGGTTGAGCCGCATTCCGCCGCTGCCGTTGCTGGTGTTGGCGACCGGCCTTGCCGCCATGGCGCTGGCGCAGGGACGGCGCCAGCCTATGCCGCCGCCGCCCGCACCACCCATTCCCGAGACCGCGCCCGCGCCTCCCGACGAGACCTCCCGCCGGGACCGGCTGTGGCGGCTGGGAGAGCTGGCCGCCACCCTGTCCCACGATCTGGGACAGCCGCTCAACATCATCCGCCTGACCTCGGAGACCGCCGCCGATTCCCTGGCCTCCGGCCATCCCGATCCGGCACGGCTGCGGCGCAGCCTGGACATCGCCATGGAGCAGACCCAACGCGCCCAGGGCATGCTCGATACGGTGATCGCGGCATCGCGCCGCCCGTCTTCTCCGGCCGTGCCGGTCTCGGCGGTGGAATGCGTGCGACAGGCCTTGGCCCGGCAATTACCGGCCATCCGGGCGCAGGGGATCCGCCTGACATGGCACGCCGATGCAAAGCTGCCGCCGGTGCGCGGCCACGCCCACCGGCTCGAAGCCGCCATCTGGCACCTGCTGGTCAATGCTTGCGAGGCCCTGGCCGCCCGCCGCCTGGAAGACGGCAGCGGCAGCGGCATCTGGGTGGAATGCCGCGCCGACCACCGGGACAGCATCGCCATCGTGATCGCCGATGACGGCCCCGGCCTTTCTTCCGTGCTGCGGACCGCCCTGTCCGACCCGAACGCCTCGGCCGCCACCCTGCGGGGCAAGGGCTGCGGCCTGGGCATGACCGTGGCGCAGGGCGTGGCCGAGGAAATGGGCGGACGCCTGCATATCACCGACAATCCCGGCGGCGGTGCCCGCATGGTGCTGAGCCTGCCCGCACGGCCCCAGACATTGCTGCTGGCCGAGGACGAAGCCACCGCCGCCGCCGAGCTGGCCGAAAGCCTGCGGGCACGCGGTTGGCGGGTCATGGTCGCCCATGGCGGCCGCCCGGCCCTGGCGCTGTTTCAGCAAGAGCCTGCCGACGCGGTGGTCACCGACCTGCACATGCCCGATGGCGACGGCTGGTATCTGCTGGAAAAACTGCACGCCCTGGCGCCCGACCTGCCCATGGTCGCCATATCGACGGTGGACGGTGCGGAACTGCGCCGGGCGGTGGCGGCGGGGGCGGCAATCACCCTGCGCAAGCCGGTTTCCGCCGACGAAATTGCGGACGCTTTGGCGGAAATCATGGAATGTTAGCGTCAGGAGGGATTTCTTATATGGAGAGATGATAATCTTCGACTTGAATTCATGCCCGAATCGAAGTTAACAAAGACAAGGTCTTGGGGGGAGTTTCAATCCATGCGCGTCGTCCTGGCCGATGATCACGTCATGATCCGAGAAGGGCTACGCCCTTTCGTCGAAAAGATCGCCCCCGGCACCGAGGTTCTGGAGGCCGGAAATTTTCCCGACGCCCTCGAGGTGTTGCGGGCCAAGCCGGTGGATCTGGTGATCCTGGATCTCAAGATGCCCGGTATGAACGGTTTCCAGGGGTTGGTCACCCTGCGCCGCGAATTCCCGTCGGTCCGCTGCGTCATGCTGTCGGCCATGGCCGACCGCGAGCACGTCCTGGAGGCCATCCGCCTGGGGGCCGACGGCTTCATCCCCAAGCACCTGTCCGGCGCCGCCATGGTGTCGGCGCTGCAATTGGTGCTGTCGGGTGAACGCTTCATTCCCGCCATGCTGGTGGACGGTCATTCCGGCGGCATCAATGGCGAGCCCGGCTCGGGCGACCTGATCGGGCGGCTGACCCCGCGTGAACGCGATATTCTGCGATTGCTGCGCGAGGGGCATCCCAACAAGGTGATCGCCAACCGGCTGGACGTCAGCGAAGTCACGGTCAAGTCCCATCTGGGAAATGTCTTCCGTAAGCTGGGTGTTCAGAACCGTTTGCAGGCCATGAAACTTTTGGTCGATAGCGAACCGTTCTAACGCACAGGCTTATACTTTTCGGCACCTTTATCCCATAACCTTCAGGTGTCATAATCCCCAGCTGAACAGGCATGGGGGCTGTTCCATGGATATTCGCACCGACCAGTCATGGCCGGGCGTTTCACAGGACAAGGGGACGTCGGTGCCATCACGCGGCCGTGTTCCTTTGTCGTGGGTGCTGGCTGGCCTGTGTCTGTTGCTGGCAACCGCCGTGGTGGTGCTGGAATTCCACCATGTGTCGCGCGCCGCCGTCGTCATGGCCGACGAATCGTCCGACGGCTGGTGGTATTCCCCGACATTGCTGGCATTTCTGGTCGGCGCCATGGTCTTGTGCGCCGCAATCATGGTCACCACCCATCAGCGCCGTCTGGCGCAAATGGGCCGCGATGCCGGACGCGAGCAATTGCACGACATCGCCCATGCCCTGGCGACCTTGAACCAGGACCCCCGCTCGGCCTGGCGCACCCTGCGCGAGGAGCGGGTCATCGACGGCCACGCCCTGTGGGATGCCGACGACCGGCTGGTGGATTTCTCGGGCTTTCTCGGCCGCTATATCCCGCATCTGGCCGATTGGCGGTCGCCCAGCGCCCGCCAGACCATCACCGCCATGGTGGATTCCGGCCAGATGGCCCTGCTTCCCGGCCTCAGCCGCGAACAGACCCTGGACGCCTATTGCGAGATGCGGCGGCAGGTTCCCGGATTGCGCGAATTGCGCATGACCGACGGCCATATCTACACCGCCCGCAACGTCGATCTGGGCCAGGGACGGCTGGCCACCATCTTCAGCAATGTCACCGACCTGCAACGGCCGCGATCCGGTCTGGCGGGCTCGGATGCCTTCCGGCAAGCGTTTGACCAGGCCCCCAGCGCCAAGTTGCTGGTGGGCCGGGATGGCAGGCCACGCGCCGCCAACCGCGCTTTTACCCAGCTGTTCGGCCACACCGCCCTGGGCGCCGCGGCCATGGGCTGGCGGGGATTGCTGCATCCCGACGAGTCGGCCGATCTGCCGCCGTGGTCGGTCGGTCTGTACCGCATGATCACCGCCGATGGCCAGGACCGGCGCATCGCGGTCACCACCCAGCATCTGGTCGATGACCTGTCGGGCGATTTCGGCGACCGGCTGATCACGCTGGAGGATGTCAGCGCCCGCCTGGACAGCGAGGAACGCCGCCGCGTCGAGGCGGCTGTGCTGGAGCATGTGGGCCTGCCGATCCTGGCGGTGGACCGCGGCGGCCGCGTCGCCTTCGGCAACCTTGCCGCGCGCCACCTGTTCCAATGGGGAGACAGCGTCCTGCCGGGCACGCCGGTGGAGCGGCTGCTGGGCGCCGCCCTGCGCAACGCCTTGGGCGATGGCGGCAGCGACCTGGAAACCGAGGGCACCACCTGGGACGGCACCACCTTTCCCGCCCATGTGGGCATGGCGCGGCTGGACGAATCCTCGCCCCTGCCCGGCGGCACGGTGCTGGCCGTCACCGACCAGACGCCACGGCGGGCGCTGGACCTGCAGATGATGCATTCGGCGCGGCTGGCCACTCTGGGCGAGATGGCGGCCAGCATCGCCCACGAATTCAATCAGTGCCTGCACGTCATCCGGCTGGCGTCGGAAGCGGTGCAGATGGATATCGGCGATGGCCTGATGGATGCCGGACGCCTGTCCAAGCGTGCCGACAATATCCTCAGTCAGGTCGACCGTCTGACCGAGATGGTCACCCATATGCGCACCATCAGCCGCCGCGAGGGGCAGGACAAGAAGCCGTTCTCGCCCCAGGCGGCGGTGGATTCCGCCCTACGCATGGTCGAGCCCATGCTCAGGGTGGACGGCATCCGGGTGGTGCGGCGCGGCGACCTGAACGGCCTGCGGGTCTTGGGCCATCAGGTGCGGCTGGAACAGGTCCTGCTCAATCTGCTGAACAACGGCCGCGACGCCATCCGCGACCGCTTCCGCCGCGACGGCAATACCGGCGGCACCATCACCGTGACCTGTACCCAATGCGCAGATTCGCCGCGCCTGCGCATCGCCGTCCGCGACGACGGCACCGGCATCGCCACGGCGGTGGGCGACCACATTTTCGATCCCTTCGTCACCACCAAGGAAGGCGGCAAGGGCCTGGGGCTCGGCCTGTCCATCAGCCGGGGCATCTGCACCGAAATGGGCGGCTGCCTGGGATTCGAGAACGTCGAGGGCGGCGCCGAGTTCACCATCGATCTGCCGTTGGCGACCGATTGCGGCCCCTTCCCGCTCTGCGCCCCGGCGGCGGTGCCGCTGTCGCCCCAGACGCCCTGCACCGCCGCTGAACACGGCGGCGGCGAAGATTCGGACGACGAGCAGACCGGTCGGCGGCGGGTGTTGCTGGTGGACGATGAGGCGCTGTCGGTCCTGATGGTGGCCGAATTTCTCAGCCGCCAGGGCTATCGGGTGGACACCGCCTATGATGGGCTGGAGGCTTACGAGCTGTGCCAGACCCACGTCTACGACACGGTGATCACCGATGTCCGCATGCCGCGCATGACCGGCCGCGAGCTGATCGCCAAACTGGCCGACCTTCAGCCCGGTACCCCGGTCATCGTGGTCACCGGCCACCTCAAGGAAAGCAATGCCGCCGATCTGGGCGACAACGTGGTCGCCCTGCTGGCCAAGCCTTTCCAGTTGCAGGACCTGCGCGAGCAGTTGCTGCGGCTGGAGACAAACACCCAAGAACGAGAAGAACTGGGAGGATAACCCAATGCGCATCCTGCTCGCCGACGACCACGCCATGGTCCGCGACGGACTGGTACCCTTTCTGGAACGGCTGCAACCGGGCGCCCAGGTGGTGGAAGCGGGAACCTTTCCCGAAGCCCAGACCGCCGTGCGGGCCCATGCCGATATCGGGCTGGTGATTCTCGATCTCTACATGCCGGGCATGAACGGCCTGAACGGTTTGGCGCAATTGCGGGCCGAATTCCCCGCTTTGCCCATCGTCATCCTGTCGGGTTCGACCAAGCCCGAGGACGCGTTACAGGCCATCGAACACGGCGCCAGCGGTTTCGTGCCCAAGACCATGCGCGGCGAGACCATCCTGGGCGTGTTGCGGCTGGTGCTGTCGGGCGAGAAGTACATTCCGCCCTTCCTGTTCGATTACCGCGACACCGTCACCCAACCGGCCGCCGCCGCGCCCCAACCGGGCTCGCCGCTGTCGGGCCTGACCCCGCGCGAACGCGACATCCTGGAAATGATCGTGGACGGCGCGCCCAACAAGGTCATCGCCCGCGAGCTGAATCTGCAGGAAGTGACGGTCAAGGCCCACCTGCGCAACATGTTCCGCAAGCTGGATGTGGCCAACCGGACCGAGGCGGCCCGCATCGCCCTGCTGGCTGGCGTGGTCGGGCGCAAGGGGGCCATGCAAAAGGCCTGAGCGGGGTCAGGCCTCGGCGGGCAGGTCGGCCAGCGGGAAGCGGATTTCCACTTCAACCCCCGACATCCGGCGCACGGCGATGGTGCCGTGCAATTGCCGCACCAGGGCACCGACCATGCGCAGGCCCAGCGCGGCGCTGGTGCTTTCGAAATCCAGGGCGCGCTCGGAATGGCCGCCATCCTCGGCCACCAGCAACGCCCCCTCGCCGGGGCGGGGTTCGGATACTTCGACCCGCAGACGGCCGCCACGGTCGCCAAATCCGGATTTCAACGCCTCGGCCACCAGTTCATGGACGATCAGCGCCAGTGGCTCTGCCTTGTTCACGCCCAACAGAATGGGACCGCCCGAGACGGTCAGCGCCACCCGCTCGTCGCGGTCGGCAGCGGAACGGAACAATTCGCCGCACAGGGCGCGGGCGTATTGAGTGAAATCGACGGCGGCGACGTTTTCCTGTTTGTAGATCAGCTCGTGCACCTTGGCCAACGACAGGATACGGCCGCATGCCTCGTCGAAATGCGAGCGCAAGGCGGAATCGGTCATGCGCCAGCCCTGCATCTGCAGGATCGAAGAGACGATCTGCAAATTGTTCTTCACCCGGTGGTGAACCTCCTGCACCAGCAGCCGGTTGTCTTCCAGCGATGTCTTGAGGTCTTCCTCCATGGTCAGGCGCGCCGTGATGTCGCGCAGCACCACGACCACCGCGTCGGGCACACCGTCACCGCCGACCGGTGACACCTGCAATTCCAGACACAGACGGTCGCCGCGCCAGTTCAAGCAAATTTCACGGGTCTGCGCCGCCCCCTCGGCCAGAACGTCCTGGGCCAGGCTCTCGAGCGGGATCATCAGACGGTCGGACAACCCGGCCTCACGCCAGGACCGGCCCACCAGTTCCTGGGCGCCACGCTCAAGGAAGGTCTGGGCGGCACGGCTGGCGAAGCGGATGCGGCCCAGCCCATCCAGCATCAGGACCGGGTCCAGGGTGGCATCCAGCACGGCATCCATGGTCTGGGCGCGCTGCATCATCTCGGCCGACAGGGCCCGCTCGCGGCTGAGCGCGCCGAAGATCAGCGATTGCGGGCGGCGCACGCCGCTGTCCACCACGGCCTTGAGAAAGGCCCAAGCCCCCACGATCTTGGCCAGATGGCCGATCAGGTGGGTCAGACCGAACATGTCAATGTACCACGCAAAGCACAATTCGGTCGCCAGCTTGGCGGTAACACTCAGGCACAGCAGGGCGTAAATGGAGGGATCGTAGTCGCCGGAGCGGCGGCGCAACAGTGTCAGCACCGCCCCATACACACCAACCACCGCGAATTCGATGCCCGTCTTGAACGGGGTGACGCCGCTGCCGGGAATAAAGGCCGCGGGCAGAAGATCGGCGAAAATGGCCGCGACCAGTGCGGCAGCCAGCACCGACAACACACCGACCAGCCAGCGTTCGCCATAGCGTCGCTGCGGCGCCCACACCGCCACCAGGAAGCACGACGCCTCGAACACCCGGCCCGCCAGCCAGAACTGGACCGGCAGGTTGCCGTCACGGGCGTCGATGACGCCCACCCCTTTGTAGGACAAGGTATGGAGGATATCGATGCCGCCGACGAAAAACTGGCCGAGGCCCAGCAGCAGCAGATAATTGCGGCCGACCCAGTCGCGCGAATACCACGCCACCACCACGGCGGCGAAGCCGACGACGATGGAAAACAATTCGGCAAGGGTGTGGAACAGCAGGAAATTGGCGGCCCACAACACCGCCAGCAACGCGGTCAGCAGACCGAACCCGGCAACGGCCCCGGACCCGAAGATCGGACGTCCCTGCGTCCCCATGGTCAGCCGTATCTGGTCCAACCAAATCCCTCCCCATGGCTCACGCATCACCAAAGCTGGTGCTTCGACGAGCATAACCCCGAGGTATAGTTATAAACGGCGTCGGGCAGGGATGCGACCCTGCCCGACGAACGATCCGCGTTAGTTCATTAGAACTATTCGATCAATCCGCGCCGCATGGCGTAGGTGGCCAGTTCGGCGGAATTATGCAGATCAAGCTTTTGCATGATCTTGGTGCGGTGGGTTTCCACCGTCTTGATGGCGATGGACAGGGTCTCGGCGATCTCGCGGTTCTTGAGTCCCTGGGCGATCAGGCGCAGCACCTCGCGTTCGCGCGCGGTCAGGGCGACGGCCACCGTATCGGCACCGTCCAGATACTCGCGCACCGCCTCTTCATTCAGGCCCGGCCCCAGATAATGCTTGCCCGAGCGCACGGCGGTGATGGCCGCCATCAGCTCGTCATGCCCCAGTTTCTTCAGGGCGTAGCCGTCGGCACCGGCGGCCAGCGCCTCGGCGACGCGGCGTTCGCAATTGGCGACCGTCAGGATCAGCACCTTGATCTGCGGCGCCACGCGCTTGATGCGGCGGGTGGCCTCGACACCGTCCAGCACCGGCATGGACAGATCCATCAGCACGATGTCCGGCCGCAGGGAACGGGCCATGTCGACCGCGGCCTCGCCATCCTCAGCCTCGCCGACGATCTCGATATCCTCGGCCTTCAACAACGCCGCCAGTCCCTGGCGCACCAGTTGCTGGTCCTCGGCGATCAGGATGCGAATGGGCACGCGAACGTCCTCCTATGGTAGCTCAACTGGCAAGGATAGGGGCCAACCCCACCATGCCCCAAAATTGCGGGAAAATCGAGAGCCCGCTCAGCGTCCGGCACACAAGCTTGCCAAACGTTGATGAATGCGCGATTTTTATGCATTCGATGCGCATGAGGGAAATTTAGGCAATGAAGATCGCCGTCGCCAGTTCCGATTTCGCAACCGTGACCGGACATGCCGGACGGGCTCGCAAGTGGCTGGTCTACGACGTCGCGGCGGATGGCGCACCCGGCACGCCGCAACGGCTGGAACTGACGGGCGATGAAGTCTTCCATTATGCCGAGGATGGCCGCCCCCATGCGCTGGACGGCATTTCCGCCCTGATCGCGCAATCGGCGGGCGACGGTTTTCTGAAGAACATGGAAAAGCGCGGCATCCGCCCGGTACTGACCGCCGAGACCGACCCGGTGGCGGCGATCCGCGCCCTGCTGGCCGACAGCGTCACCCCGCCCAAGCCCCGCCCCATCGGGGCGCTGCTCTGCAAGACCATCGACCTGTTTTCCAAGCACAAATAAGAAGGGCGCCCGAACGGGCGCCCTTCTTATCTCTTATCCTTGGCGTAGGGGTTCTTGCCGCCACGCACATACAGCCGAAGCGGCACACCCGGCAGCTTGAAGGCTTCGCGCAGGCCGTTGATCAGATAGCGCGAGTAGGCCTCGGGCAATTCATCGGGCTTGGACGCGAAAATGATGAAGGTCGGCGGCCGGGCCTTGGCCTGGGTCATGTAGCGGATCTTCAAGCGGCGGCCACCGGCCAGTGCCGGCGGCGGATGGTGGGACACCACTTCCTCCAGCCACTGGTTCAGCTTGGCCGTCGAGATGCGGCGGTTCCAGGTCTTGTGCTGCTCGATCACCGCATCCATCAGCTTGCCCAGGCCCTTTCCGGCCAGGGCGCTCATGGTGACGCAAGGCACGCCACGCACCTGCGGCATCGAGGTTTCCAGGCGGTCGCGCAGACGGCTCATGGCGACGTCGGGATTGTCCACCACGTCCCATTTGTTGATGGCGATGACCAGGGCGCGGCCCTCCTCGATCACCATGCGGGCGATGGTCAAATCCTGTTTGTCCAGGATGGCGGCGGAATCCATCACCAGCACCACCACCTCGGCCATGCGGATGGCCTCGAGCGTGTTAGACACCGACAGCTTCTCGACCGGATCGTCGATGTTGGCGCGCTTGCGCAGGCCCGCCGTGTCCACCAGCCGGATGCGGCGGCCCTTGTGCTCCCACTCGCTGGTGATGGCGTCGCGGGTCAGACCGGCCTCGGGGCCGGTCAGCATGCGGTCTTCGCCCAGCAGGCGGTTGACCAGGGTGGACTTGCCCACATTGGGACGGCCGGCGATGACCAATTGCAGCGGCCGGGCGGCGGCTTTGGCCTCCTCGGCGGCGTTGGCGGCCTCTTCGTCATCGATGACGGGCTCGACGAATTCGTCTTCTTCGTCGTCATCCAGGGCGCCCGCCGCCTCGGCATAGGGCTTGAGGGCGAAGAACAGATCCGACAGACCCTCGGCGTGTTCGGCCGAAAGCGGAACCGGTTCGCCCAGACCCAGGCCGTAGGCTTCGTACAGTCCCGGCTCGCCCGCGCGGCCCTCGCACTTGTTGGCCACCAGGATGACCGGGGTCTTGGCCTTGCGCAGCAGGTCGGCGAAATGGCGGTCGAGCGGCGTGACCCCGGCGCGGGCGTCGATCAGCATCAGGGCGACGTCGGCTTCCTCCACCGCCTGATCGGTCTGACGGCGCATGCGCGCCTCGACCGAATCATCGGTGGCATCCTCGTAACCGGCGGTGTCGATGACCACGAAATCCATGCCCAGCAGGGTGGCGTCACCGGACCGGCGGTCACGGGTGACACCCGGCATGTCATGCACGATGGCGACGCGCTTACCGACCAGACGGTTGAAAAGCGTTGATTTGCCGACATTGGGTCGGCCGACGATGGCAACAGTGAAAGTCATGTCAGCGATAAGCCACCAGATCGGCATCGTTGGTCAAGAAATACATGGTGCTGTTGGCGATGGCGGGCTGAATGGTGACGCCGTCCGAGATGGACATCTTGCCCAGCACCTCGCCGGTATAGGGCGACAGCGACACCAGATAGCCGTCCGAGCTGCCGACGATCAGGCGGTCCGAGGCCAGAACAGGACCGGCCCACACGATGCGGCCCTCGCGGTCCTCGTCGTCTTCCCAGACGCGCAGTTGGGTGACCCACAGGATCTTGCCGGTCTTGGCCTCCAGCGCCATGGCCTCGTTGTTGTTGGTGACCAGGAACAGGTAATCCCCCGCCACCCACGGGCTTTGGATCGAGCCGATCTCGCGTTCCCACAGACGGCGGCCGTTGCGCAGATCGATGGCGGCCAGCATGTCGGCATGACCGATGGCATAGACGCGGCCACGGTCGATGATCGGGCGGCCGCGGATATCGGACAGGGTGGCGACGTTGTCGGTGCGGCGCACGGTGGTCAGCTGGTCCTGCCACAGCACGGAGCCGTTGTCGATGCGCAGGGCGAACAGTTCACCCGAGGAATACGGCACCACCACCACGTTGCCGTCGATCGCCGGGCTGGACCCGCCCAGCAGGCTGGCGCCTTCGCTGGTGCCCTGGTGGGTCCACTGCACCGAGCCGTCCTCGGCGGCCAGACAATGGGTCTGGTTGTCCACGGTGACCACGAAGACGCGGCCAGCGCGCACGGTTGGTGCGCCGCGCATGGGGCCGGACAGGCTTTGGCGCCACACCACGGCGCCGGTCTTGGCGTCCATGGCGATCACCTGGGCGAAGCCGGTGGTGGCGAAGACCATGCCCTCGTCATACGAGATACCGCCGCTGGCGAAGGTGGAATCCTCGTCCTTGGGGGTCAGATCGCGTTCCCAGGCGGTGCGGCCGGTGCTGGCGTTGACGGCGCGCACATTGGCCTCGGCGTCCATGGTGAACACCAGCCCCTCGGCAACGATGGGCTGAGCCAGCAGGCGGGCACGCTTGCCCGCGCCTTCGCCGATGCCGGTGCGCCACTGGCGCTCCAGGCGGTCGCCCACTTCCATGTGGTGCATGGCGTGGTTGGCGTAGCCACCCGCCTGCGGCCAATCCTCGTTGGGCTCGGGCGGCGGCAGCTTGATCTCAAGCTCCTTGACCTCGGGCTCCAGCGTCTTCTCGCGCGACAGCACCGAGATACGCTTGCCCGGCAAGGGCGGGGCGGCATTCTCACCCAGCCAACTGGAGCACGCGGCCAGCCCCAACGAGGCCACCACCACCAAAGCCAGACGACGCATCATGCTTTTACCCCTGGACGGAAAGTTTAGCCCTTGGCCTTGGGACCGGCGGCGGCCAGCATCTCGGCGGCGCGGGCGCGCACACCCTGCGGCGCAGCCGGATCGTCGGCGATCTTGCGGAACAGGTCGGTGGCGCGGGCGGCATCGCCACGCTTGAGCGCCGCCAAAGCCTGGATCTCGCGGGCGGAATGACGCCACGCACTGGCTTCCACGGCAAGCGGCGCCACCCCGGCCTCGGCGGCGGCGATGTCGCCATCGCTGCCATCAAGCTTGAGATAGGCGGCCTTGAGGCGGGCGAGGTCGCGATAGACGTCGTCGCCGCGACCGGCGGCCACGCGCTCGAACAGGGCGATGGCCCCCTCGCGGTCGCCCGAGGCCAGCTTGAGGTCGGCCAGCTTGAAATCGGCCAGAACCTGATACCCGGCGGTCCCCTCGGCCGCCACCTTGCCCAACTGGGTCACCGCGTCCTCGCGGCTGCCCTGCTGCAACGCCTGCATGGCAGCGCTGAACTCGCCGCCCGCCTTGGCGCGCTGCTTGGTGTCCCAGGCATTCCACGCCTGCCAGCCCGCCACCGCCAGGACCAGCGCGACGGCGCCGGAAACCAGCAGCGAACCATGCTTCTTCCATACGGCCTGAAGCTGTTCCTGCTTCAGTTCCTCGTCCACCTCGCGGATCAGCAGGTCGGCGGCGGCATCGTTATTTTGGGTGCTCAAGGGGACTCTCCGAAGATCGAACCGGCGTAACATAGTCCGAGGCGCGGCGCGAGGCAAACCCCGCTATCGGTCCAGCTCCCGATTCCCGCCCGAAGCCGCCCGCCGGGACGTGAAAGAAGAACGGCGGAGCACGCCGTTCCCGTCGAGATTTCTTTTGACCGGATACCCGCTTTGGTCGGAAAATGAATCGCACCGGAACAAGGGGTCATAGAAAATGATCAGGCACGCCGCCCCCCTGGCAGGAATTCTGCTGCTGTCGAGCTGCATGTGGGTCGATCAGAACGGCCTGAATTCGATCGGCCACCCGCCCGACACGGGTGCCACCATGATGAATCTCGAGGTCCTGAGCGTCATCAACACCAAGAAGACGCTGACCGACCACGTCGCCACCTGGATCACCGGCAAGGATTGTTCGACCATCCGCGCCCAGCGCGAGGGGGCGTGGTGCGTGGACTGGCCCAACCCGCCCGCGCCGCCGCAGCAGGTCTATTGCTACTCGTCGCTGGCGCGGCCCAGTTGCTATGCCCAGCCTTATAACGAAGGCAACGACCGCCTGATCGGCTTCGTCCCCGCCGCCACGCCCATGCGCCGCTGAGGCGGAAACGACGACGCCCGCGTCAAGCGGGCGTCGAGGGGGTGGGGAACAGGCGGCGCGTCAGACGCGGATGTCGCCCTGTTTCAGGCGATCGCAAATCAAACGCATGGTTTCACCGATCTCGGGCTGGTGCTCGGCCAGCGTCGCGGCCAGATGTTGGGCGCGGGCGCGGTCGAACGGGCGGCCGTGGGCCTCGTGCTCCAGCAATTCGGACAGTTGATGGATATCGTGCAGGCGGTAGTCCATGGCGAATACTCCCAACGAATGCAGGAAGTATGAACCGCCCTTTTGCTGCACTGCAACAGACTCTTTGGTGACAATACGTCAGGATAGGGGATGAACACCCGATGCGCCGTCGCCGCGCATGCGCTGGACCACCAGTTCCATGCTGGCACCGATATGGGGATGACGTTGCGCCAAGGCGCGGGCCAAGGCCACGGCCAGATCGCGATCGACCAGCCGTCCTTCGGATTCCGCTTCGATGATGGCCGCCAACCGGCGAATGTCGCTCCAGCGGGTCATGATGCCACCCCAGTCTTTCCTGGGATGGCATCTTATCACCCTTGCCGTTGCAGGGTAATTATCCACCCGTCATTCGGATGGTTACCCCCTTCTCCGCCTTTGGTCAGTCGGCGGTGGCGACGCCCCAGATGTCGCGGGCATATTCCGCCACCGTGCGGTCGGACGAGAACTTGCCCATGCGCGCCACGTTCAGGATAGCCTTGCGGGTCCATTCCTCGGGATCGCGGTACAGCGCATCGACCCGGTCCTGCGCCGCCATGTACAGCGGATAATCGGCACTCAGCAGGTAATGATCGCCGTTGGTCAGCAATTCGACGATGGACTTGAAGCGGTCGGTCTGGTCCGGCGAGAAATAGCCGGTGCCGATCATGTCGAGCGCGCGCTTCAGTTCCTCGTTGGCGTTGATGGCGACCCACGGGTCATAACCATCCACGCGGCGGCGGGCCACTTCCTGCGCGGTCAGGCCGAACAGGAACATGTTCTCCTCGCCCACTTCCTCGCAGATTTCCACGTTGGCGCCGTCCCAGGTACCGATGGTCAACGCGCCGTTCATGCTCATCTTCATGTTGCCGGTGCCCGAGGCCTCGGTTCCGGCGGTCGAAATCTGCTCGGACAGCTCGGCGGCGGGCATCACCAGTTCGGCGGTGGAGACGTTGTAATTGGGCACGAACACCACCTTGAGCTTGTCGCCCACCAGCGGGTCGTTATTGACCACGTCGGCCACATCGTTGATCAGCTTGATGATCAGCTTGGCGGTCAGATAGCCCGGCGCCGCCTTGCCGCCGATAATCACGGTGCGCGGCACCGTGTCCACGGTCGGGTTGGCGCGGATGCGGGCATAGCGCGTCACCACGTGCAGCACGTTCAGCAGTTGGCGCTTGTATTCGTGGATGCGCTTGATCTGCACGTCGAACAGCGAATCCACCGACAGATCGACGCCCAGGCGCAGGCCGATGACCTGGGCCAGCGCCTGCTTGTTGGCGTGCTTGATGGCGGCGAAGCGGGCGCGGAACGCCTTGTCGTCCGCCAGCTTTTCCAAGCCCTTCAGGCGGTCGAGATGGGTCACCCAGCCCTCGCCCACCGCTTCGGTGATCAGCTTGGACAGGCCGGGATTGGCGGCCAGCAGCCAGCGGCGCGGGGTCACGCCGTTGGTCTTGTTGTTGATCTTACCGGGGCTGAGATGCTCGAAATCCGAGAAGATGGTGGATTTCATCAGGCCGGTATGGATGGCGGCGACGCCATTCACCTTGTGGCTGCCGACCACCGCCAGATGGGCCATGCGCACCCGGCGCTCACCGTCCTCGCCCACCAGCGACACCCGGCGCAGCAGCTCGGAATCGCCGGGATGGCGGTGCCGGACTTCCTGCAGGAAATCGTGGTTGATGCGGAAGACGATTTCCAGGTGGCGCGGCAGGATGCGCTCGAACATATCCACCGGCCACGTCTCCAGCGCCTCGGGCAGCAGGGTGTGGTTGGTGTAGGCGCACGACCGGCGGGTCAGGTCCCAGGCGTGGGACCATTCCAACTGGTGCTCGTCCACCAGCACCCGCATCAGCTCCGCCACCACCAGCGCCGGGTGGGTGTCGTTCAACTGCATCGCCACCTTGTCCGGCAGCTTGTTCCAGTCGTTATGCGCCTTGCGGAAGCGGGCCAGGATGTCCTGGATCGAGGCGGCGACGAAGAAATATTCCTGCTTGAAGCGCAGTTCCTTGCCGCGCGAGGTGATGTCCGACGGGTACAGCACCTTGGACAGGGTCTCGGATTCGTTCTTGTCGCGCACGGCCTCGATGTAATTGCCGGCGTTGAAGTACTTGAGATCGAATTCGCGGGTGGATTTGGCCGACCACAGGCGCAGATGGTTGACGGTCTTGCCGCCATAGCCCGGCACCGGCACGTCATAGGCCATGGCCATGACTTCCTCGGTGTCCATCCACTGGGCGCGGGTCTGGCCCAACACGTCCTTGTAATGCACCACGCGGCCGCCGAAGCGCACCGGATAGATCACGCCGGGACGCGGGAATTCCCACGGATTGCCGTAGCGCAGCCAGTTTTCCGGGCTTTCCACCTGCCAGCCGTGTTCCACATGCTGGGTGAACATGCCGTAATCGTAGCGGATGCCATAGCCGAACCCGGCCACGTCCAGCGACGCCATGGAATCCAGCAGGCAGGCGGCCAGACGGCCCAAACCGCCATTGCCCAGCGCCGCCTCGACCTCCCAGCCGACGATCTCGTCGAAATCCAGGTTCATTTCCTCGATGGCGGCCTTGACCTGATCGTAGATGCCCAAGCTAATCATGGCGTTGGACAGCGTCCGCCCGATCAGGAATTCCATGGACATGTAATAGACGCGCTTCTGGTCCTGGTCGTAATAGCGGTTCAGCGTCGGCATCCAGCGTTCCGACACCCGGTCGCGCACCGTATAGGCGGCGGCCATGAACCAGTCGCGGGCGGTGGCGTTCACCGGATCCTTGCCCACCGAATACAGCAGGTGGCTGGCAAGGCTGTAGCGGATGCTTTCCACGTCATCGTCGAGAAGCTTGACCACGGGGGTACCGGCACGGCGCATTCTTCGTCCTTCCGCCTGCAAAAAAACCGTTATGGAAGTGTCCCGGACCCTGACGGCAAGTCAAGGCGTTTCATGCACGAAATGGCGGTAAAGGCCATGCACGCACGGAATGGTCGGATTGCACCGCCGATTCTGCGCACATCTTTCACGGAACAAACACTTTACCGCCACGGAACAGAAACCTATTTCAGCGATTGCCACGCCGTTCGCGCAAGCGGTCCGCCAGGGATTCCAACCGGGGATCGCCCAGCACCGTCGCCACCTCGGCGGGGAAGCGGCGGCGCCAGTTGGGATGCTGGTCAGTGGTGCCGGGCAGGTTCATCTGGCTGTCCATGGCCAGCACGTCCTCGATCTGCACCATCACCAGCCGCGACTTGCAGCGCGCCAGATAGGCGTGCGCGGCGTCAGACAGCGCCTGGGCGTCTTCGTCGGACAACCCGCCGCCCAGCGGGAACGAGGATGGCAGCAAGCCCTGCTCGGCCAAGGCACGTACCAGCTTGGCGCGGTCGGCGGCGCGGGCATCGCGTTCGCCCTGCACCATGTCGGCACGGGGATAGAGGTTCAGCTTTTCCCGCCGCCCGATATCGGTGCCGTTCCACCAGCCCCGCGCGCTGGGCAGATCGTGGGTGGCGAAGATGGCCAGGGCGGCGGCATCGAATTCGTCGGGACGCTTGAAGCGGCCATCGGTCTGTTCGAACACCATGACGCGATAGGCGAACAGCGCGGTGCGGGCCATGCGCTCGCGGAAGCCGTCGGGGACGGTACCCAAATCCTCGCCGATCACCAGACAGCGGTTGCGCACGGATTCCAGTGCCACCAGCCGGAACAGATCGTCCACCGGATAGCGCACATAGGCACCCTGGTCGGCACTGGCCCCCGGCGGCACCCAATACAGGCGCTGCAAGGCCATGGCGTGATCCAGACGCAAGGCCCCGGCATGACGCATGTTGGCGCGCATAACGCCGATGAACGGGGCGTAGGCCACCTCGCGCAGGGCCAGCGGATTAAAGGGAATCAGGCCCCAATCCTGGCCCTTGAGCGCCAGCGGGTCGGGCGGCGCGCCCACCGAGACGCCCAAGGACAGATTGTCCTGCTCCAGCCACGCCTCGGCGCCGTCACCGGCGATGCCGACGCCCAGATCGCGGTACAGGCCGATGCTGGCGCCGTTGTCCAGCGCCGCCTGATGCGCCGCGCCCAATTGCTGGTCGGCCAGAAATTCCAGCCACCAGAAGAATTCCACCCGCTCGCGGTTGGCCTCGGCCCATTCGGCCACCGCCGCATTGCCGGGATGGCGGAAGTCCTCGGGCCAATGGCGCCAATAGGACTTGCCCTCGGGGATGAAGTGTTCGTGCAGCGCCTCGAAGGTGCAGAACAGCTCGGCGGTGCGGCCACCCTGGCGCTGGAAGTCGCGGAACGCCTGACCACGGGCATCGCCCGCCTCCAGATGCTCGGCGCGGAACCAGCGGTACAGGGTCTCCAGCATGGGCAGCGCCAGCCGCGCCACGTCGTCATATTCCACCAGCGGATAGGCGCGCACCCGCGACAGATTGGCCTGGAAGCCGGGCGAGGCGAACATGCGCTTGGCCTCGCGGCATTCGGCGAATTCCGGCACCGCCTCGACGTCCAGATAGGCGATGTTGAGGAAGCGGCGCGACGACGGCGCATAGGGGCTGAATTTCTGCGGCTGCGCCGGGAACAGCGCGTGCAGCGGATTGATGCCGATGGTGGCGGCACCCAGACGCGCCGCGCCCGCCGCCAGATCCTCCAGCGCCTTATAGGTGCCGACGCCCCAATCGCTGGGGCTGCGCAGGGCATAGACCTGGGTGGCGAGGCCCCAGACACCGTCGCGGTCGTTGATGGCGGACGGCACATGGGCCTGGGCCGGGGCGACGATCACCTGCATGGCGGCAGCGGCGCCGTCGGCGGCCTCGACCCGCAGGGTGTGGTAGCCCACCGGCGGCAAGGCGGGCAGCACCAGCCGCCAGCGCTTGACCAGCACACCGTCCAGCCAACGTTCCTCGGCCCATTGCAGGGTGTCCACCTGGAACTGGCCGCCATGGCTGGCGCCCAATTCGTCCACCAGCGTCCAGCGCAGCACCTGCTTGTCGCGCGACGCGGGCACGGTCAGCGTCACCGCAGGCTCGCCCCAGGTGGTGTCGAACACCGCCACTGGTTCCAGCCAGCGGCGCCAGGGGCGGGTATCCAGTTCTTCCAGGCTGGCCAGGATGTCCGCGTCGCTGTCCACCTTGAAGCCCATGGCGGTCAGGAAGGCCCGCTTGGTGTCGGCGGAAACCGGGCGCCACTGGCCGAAGAAATCCCACCAGCCCTCCTCAATCCCGGCCAGTTGCGCCAGACGATCGAGAGCTTCAACCGCGTTCATGAACTTCCCCCCTGTGATCCAGGTACCAGTTTACCGTCCACGCGGAAAGGCAGCCACCTTCTCCGCCGGTAGAGTACAAAAGTCTGCCCCCGGCGCAAACCGCGCCGGGCAGGTCCGTGTCGGAAAGATTGGCGGCCAGTGTCAGCACCGCGCCGTCACCCAACCGCCATTCAACGCGCAAGCCCCCTGCCCCCAGGCGTTCGCCGCCCAGCGCCCGCGCGCCATCCAGGCGCGGCATCAGCTCGCACCGCCGGATCTCCAGCAGGGTGCGCACCAGGGCCAAACGCTCGGCATGGACCGGTTCCCGGCATTCGCGGCGGTCCAGCCGCGAACGGGCGAAGCATTCGGCGGCCAGCGGATCGGGTACCGCCAGGGCGTCCTCGCCATGGAAACGCGGGTCGTGAACGAATTCATGGCGGCGGCCGTCGCGCACCCGCTGGGCGAAATCGGCACCCAGATCGCAGAAATACAGGAACGGCGCCGCTGCGCCCCATTCCTCGCCCTGGAACAGCAGCGGCACCTGCGGGCACAGCAGCAACAGCGCGGTGGCGGCACGCACCGCCTGGATCGGCGCCAGAACGTCGATACGTTCGCCCAGCGCCCGATTGCCCACATGATCGTGGTTCTGCAAAAAGGCGACGAAGGCGGTGGGCGGTAGATGGTCCGAGGGCTCGCCGCGCGGTGCGCCGCCGCGATGCTCGGATTCCTCGCCTTGGAAGGCAAAGCCCTGGGTCAGGCAGCGCAGCAGGTGGTCCAGCGGGTCGGGGGCATAATCGCGGTAATAACCGCCATCTTCGGCGGTCAGCAGGCGGTGCAAAGCGTGGTGGAAATCGTCGTTCCACTGGGCGGAATACAGACCGTGCCCCAGCAGATGCGCCGAATTGGCATCGTTTTCCAGCACCAGATGCACCGGACGGCTGCCGCACAGGACACGGGCGCGCCGCGCCAGTTCCTCCAGCACATGGGGCGTGGAATCGTCACGGATGGTGTGCACCGCGTCCAGGCGCAGGCCGTCCAGGTGATATTCGGTCAGCCAGTACAACGCGTTGTGGATGACGAATTCCCGCACCTCGGCACAGGCGAAATTCACCGCCTGCCCCCATGGGGTGTGGTGACGGTGGGTCAGGAAGCGCCGGGCGGTGGCGTGCAGGTAATTCCCTTCGGGGCCGAAATGGTTATAGACCACGTCCAGCAGCACCATCAGCCCCAGGCGGTGGGCCTCGTCCACCAGGGCCTTCAAATCCTCGGGCGGACCGTAAGAGGCATCGGGGGCATAGGGCAGCACGCCATCATAGCCCCAGCCCCAGCGGCCGGGAAAATCGGCCACCGGCATCAGCGAGATTGCGGTGATGCCCAACTCGGCCAGTTCGTGCAGGCGGCCACGGGCGGCGGCGAAGGTGCCCTGGGGGGTGAAGGTGCCGATATGCAATTCGTACAACACCGCCTGATGCCAGGGGCGCCCGCGCCAATCGCCGTCGCGCCAGACGTATTCCAGCGGATCGACCACACGCGACAGGCCGTGCACGTCGTCGGGCTGGCTGCGCGCCGCCGGGTCGGGCACCACCCGGCCGCCGACGCGGAAGCCGTAGCGGGTCCCTGCCCCCGCCCCAGGGGCGAAGACCTGCGCCCAGCCGTCGCCATTGCGGGTCATGGGCAGGTCGGGATTGCCGGGAATGTGCAAGGCCACGTCGGCGCAATCGGGCGCCCACAGCCGGAAGCGCACGCCGCGCTCCTCGACCGAGGTGCCGAAGGGCATGACGTGGGCGCGGCGCATCAGTGATGCCCGTTGCGCCGCCGCAGCACCGCCAGGGAATGGGGCTTCAGCGGGAAGCGGGTTCCGGCGGCACAGATTTCATCGTGCAGGATGGCATCGGGCCGCGCGGTGTCCACCACCACCTCCCAACTGCGCCCGGCCTGGGCGGGCGGCAGGGTGTAGAAGATGATCTCGGTATAGGCGTTGAACAACACCATGAAGGTGTCGTCGGCCTCCTCCCGGCCCGTCCGCGAATCCACCACACAGGATTCGCCGCCCAGGATGAAGCCCAGCGAACGGGCATAGGGCAGCGTCCAGTCGGACGGATTCATCTCGTAGCCTTCCGGCGTCACCCAGGTAATGTCCTTGAGTGCCGCGCCGGTGGTGCGTCTTCCTTCAAAGAAGCGCGGGCGGCGAAACACCGGATGCTCATGCCGCAGCTTGATCAGCGCCCGCACGAAGGCCAGCATGTCCTGGTCGGCGTTGTCCCAATCCACCCAGCTCAGTTCGTTGTCCTGGCAATAGGCGTTGTTGTTGCCGCCCTGACTGCGCCCCATCTCGTCGCCCGCCAGCAGCATGGGCACGCCCTGGCTGAGCAGCAGCGTCGCCATCATGTTGCGCATCTGCTGGCGGCGCAGATTCTGGATGCGTTTGTGGTGGGTCGGCCCCTCCAGGCCGCAATTCCAGGAATAATTGGCGTCGGTACCGTCGCGGTTCTGCTCGGCATTGGCTTCGTTGTGCTTGTTGTTGTAGCTGACCAGATCGGCCAGGGTGAAGCCGTCGTGGCAGGTCACGAAATTCAGCGACGCCCACGGCCGCCGCCCGCCCCAGCCGAACATGTCGCTGGAACCGGTCAGGCGCGAGGCGACGTCGCCGATCAGGCCGCCGTCGCCGCGCCAGAAGCGGCGCACGGTGTCGCGGTAATGGCCGTTCCATTCCGACCAGCCGGGGGGAAAGCCGCCCAGGCGATAGCCGTCGCCGCCGATATCCCACGGCTCGGCGATCATCTTGGCCTTGGACAGCACCGGGTCCTGACGCACCGCATCCAGGAAGCCGGACCCGCCGTCGAAACCCGATTTCTCGCGCGCCAGCGACGCCGCCAGATCGAAGCGGAAGCCGTCGACATGCATGTCCTCGACCCAATAGCGCAAGGAATCCATCACCATCTGCAACACGCGGGGATGGCTGAGTTGCAGGGTGTTGCCGCAGCCGGAATAATTCTCGTACCAGCGCTCGGACCCGGGGACCAGGCGGTAATAGCTGGCGTTGTCGATGCCCTTGAACGACAGGGTCGGCCCCAGCTGGTTGCCTTCGGCGGTGTGGTTGTAGACCACGTCCAGGATGACCTCGATCCCCGCCTCGTGCAGGCGTTGGACCATGGATTTGAAATCGCCCTGGGGATTGGCGCCGTAATAGCGGGTGTCGGGCGCGAAATAGGCGATGGGGTTGTAGCCCCAGTAATTGCGCAGGCCCTTTTCCGTCAGGTGGCGCTCGTCCACATAGGCCTGCACTGGCAGCAACTCGACACTGGTGATGCCCAGCTTGACCAGATGGTCGATGACCTGCGGCTGCGCCAGCCCCAGGAAGGTGCCACGAAAGCGCGCGGGCACGTCCGGGTGACGCATGGTGAAACCACGGACGTGCATTTCGTACACGACGGTGTCGTTCCACGGCACGTTGGGACGGCGGTCGTCACCCCAGGTGAAGGCGGTGTCCACCACCCGGCATTTGGCCTGGAAACGCGCGTTGTCGCGCTTGTCCATGACCAGATCCTGCTTGGCATTGCCCAGCTTGAAGCCGAAATGGGTGTCCGACCACAGAACATCGCCCGACAGCGCCTTGGCATAGGGATCGATCAGCAGCTTGTGGGCGTTGAAGCGATGCCCGTTCATGGGGTCGTAGGGGCCGTGCACACGATAGCCGTACAACTGCCCCGGCCGCGCGTCGGGCAGATAACCGTGCCAGACCTCGTCGGTGTATTCGGGCAGAGCGATGCGCTCGGTCTCGCGGCCACGCTGGTCGAACAGACACAGCTCGACCTTTTCCGCGTGGGCGGAAAACAGCGCGAAGTTGACGCCCTGGCCGTCCCAGGTGGCCCCCAGGGGATACGGCGAGCCGGGCCAGATGCGGCGACGATTGGACATGATCCACGCTGCAGTTGCGAACCAACGGCCATCTTTGCCGAGATCGCCGGGCCTGCCAAGGGCTAAAGGGTGACACTTCCGCCGCGACAGAATTCCCTATTTCAGGGAATTATTTTTATAGACTAACCACTAAACAGTGTGATCAACAGGAGAAGCCATAACACACTGAAATCACAGGAGGAATTCTTGCAAATTCTGATCATCCTGCCCGACCCGACCATGATCCGCATCTACCGCAACCTGTTCGCGGTGAACGGTTACACCAACAGCGTTTCCACCACCGACCCGGCCGAGGCGCTGGAGATCGTCCGCAAGGGCGGGGTCGGTCTGGTGCTGACCGGCCAGATGTCCGACTCGGCACCGCTGGTGAAGATGGTCGCCGACATCCACGCCCTGCCCGAAGGCAAGAAGATGCCGTGCATCCTGCTGGTGTCGAGCAAATCCATCTCGAAAGAAATCTACGCCATCCAGAGCGTCAAGCCGGTCATGCCCCTCTGCCCGCCGGTCAACGCGGACATGCTGGATCAGGCGACCCGCAACGCCTTGCAAGCGGCAGGCTGAGCGTTCTCAGCGTTCGCGCTTGAAGATCACCGTCGCCAGCGGCGGCAGGGTCAGGTCGAGGGAATACGGGTGGCCGTGCCACGGAATTTCCTCGGCCTGACGGCCGCCGCCATTATGGATGTTACCACCGCCATACCATTCGGAATCGGTGTTCAGGACCTCGTGGTAATAGCCGGGATGGGGCACGCCGACGCGGTAGCCGTCACGCACCACCGGCGTGAAGTTGCAGGCCACCACGGCGATGTCGTCCTGCACCTTGGCCCGGCGCAGATAGGTCAGCACCGAATTGTCGCGGTCGTTGCAGTCGATCCACGAAAAGCCCTGCGGTTCGCAATCCAGTTCGTGCAGACAGGGCTCGACCCGGTACAGGCGGTTCAAATCGCGGATCAGGCTTTGCACACCCTGGTGCAAGCCGTCCTCCAGCAGGTGCCAGTCCAGCGAACCTTCGCAATCCCATTCCCGCTCCTGGGCGAATTCGCTGCCCATGAACAGCAGCTTCTTGCCGGGATGGGTCCACATGAAGGCGTAATAGCTGCGCAGATTGGCGAAACGCTGCCAACGGTCGCCGGGCATGCGGCCGAAGATGCTGCCCTTGCCGTGCACCACTTCGTCATGGCTGAGCGGCAGCACGAAATTTTCCTGGAAAGCGTAGAGCAGTCCGAAGGTCAGATCGTCGTGGTGATAGCGGCGGTGGATGGGTTCCTTGCCGAAATAGCGCAAGGTGTCATGCATCCAACCCATGTTCCATTTGAAGCCGAAGCCGAGACCGCCCAGATAGACCGGCCGCGACACCATGGGCCACGCCGTGGATTCCTCGGCGATGGTGGTGGCGCCGGGATGTTCGCCGAACACCACTTCGTTCATGCGGCGCAGAAAATCGATGGCCTCCAGATTCTCGCGGCCGCCGAAGCGGTTGGGAATCCACTCGCCCTCGTCGCGCGAATAATCCAGGTAGAGCATGGAGGCGACCGCGTCCACGCGCAGGCCGTCGATGTGGTATTCCTCCATCCAGTACAGGGCGTTGGCCACCAGAAAATTCTGCACCTCGCGGCGGCCGTAATTGTAGATCAGGGTGTTCCAATCCTTGTGGAAGCCCTGGCGCGGGTCCTCGTGCTCGTACAGATGGGTGCCGTCGAACAGCGCCAGACCGTGCGGATCGGACGGGAAATGCCCCGCCACCCAATCGATGACCACGCCGATGCCGTTCTGGTGCAGGCGTTCGATGAAGGCGCGGAACTCCTCGGGATTGCCGAAGCGCGAGGTGGGGGCGAACAGGCCCACCGGCTGATAGCCCCACGAGCCCGAGAACGGGTGTTCGTTGACCGGCAGCAATTCCACATGGGTGAAGCCCAGGTCGCGCACATAGTCGGCAAGCTGGTCGGCCAGTTCCAGATAGCTCAGCGAGCGGTTGTCCTCTTCCGGCACGCGGCGCCACGACGCCAGATGCACCTCGTAGATGGACATGGGGGCGTGGCGGTCGTTGCGGCGCTGCTGCTCGCGCGCCATCCACTCGCCGTCCTGCCAGTCGCGTTCCGCCAGTTCCCACACCACCGAGGCGGTGCGCGGCGGAACCTCGGCATAGCGGCCATAGGGATCGGCCTTGAGCGGCAGCAGGTTGCCGTGCGGCCCCACCAATTCGTACTTGTACAGCGTGCCCTGGCCCAGACCGGGAATGAAGATTTCCCACACCCCGGCCTCGACCCGCTTCCGCATGGGGTGACGGCGGCCGTCCCAGCCGTTGAAGTCGCCCACCACCGAGACACGTTGGGCATTGGGTGCCCACACGGCGAACTGAACGCCCGCCACACCGTCCACGGTGACGCAATGCGAGCCCATCTTCTCGAAGGTGCGCAGATGGTTGCCTTCCACCAGCAGGTGGATGTCCAACTCGCCCAGCACCGGCGGGAAACGGTAGGGGTCGTCGAATTCGTGGCTGCTACCGTGATAATCGTCGGCGCGCAGACGGTAACCGGCGGCCAGCGCCTCGCCCACCTTGGCGGCGAACAGGCCGTCATCGTGCACGCGGCTCAGTTCGACCTCGCCCGCCGGACCGATGGCCCACACCCGCGATGCCTGGGGCTGGAAGGTGCGGACGATGCCGCCATGCGGCCCGAGAACGGCGAAGGGATCACCGTGACGCCCGGCGGCGATCGCCTCGGCATCGGCCTTGGCGACCAGCACGGATACGGATTTCGGCATGGTTTTCCCTTCCCTCATTCTTCCGTCTTGAGTGTCAGCATTACCAGCTTCCGGACGAAAGACAAATTACCCTTCGTCGGGTCACATGCGCGGACCACCCGCCCGGATAGGGCTTGCCAAAGAGCCTTTCGCGGAAAAAGCCGGTTTGGAGCTGATCCAAATCAAGTATTTCAGCTTTCAGCTTCCAGAGTATCCCTAAATCTGGTAGAGGTTTCCACCGAGGGGGCCGGTCGGGGAGACCGGCATTTAAAGATTCAAGGAGCGAGTTCGATGAGCGTCCTTCCCAAGGTTCTCGGCCTGACTGTGGCCGGCGTGCTGGTTATCGCGCTGTATCTGGCCGTTTCGGTCGTTGGCGCCCTGTTCAACGGCGTCGCCGCTCCGTCGAGCGCCAGCCCGCTGGGCTTTGCCGTGTATATCGGCCTGTTCCTGACCGCCACCTTCCTGGCTGGCGTCATGTACCTGGCCTCGACCGGCGGCGCCGACGAGTAATCGTCGCCGTCTTCGCGTTCGGCATTCGGATGAACGCCCCGGCTTCCCCACGGAAGCCGGGGCGTCGTCTTTTGGGGATCAGCCGCCGCAGCTCTTGTAATCCAGCAGCACCTCGTTCTGCACCACCTTGGCCTGCGAGGCGAAACCAGCCCAGCCCTTCTTGCCCACCTCGTCCAGCATCTTGTTGGCCTGGGTGCAATAGGCGGTGGTCAGCGGCACGTTGCGGAAATAGGTTACCAGGCGGCCATCGAAATAGGTCCGCACCTTCAGCGCGTCGGCCTTGAACTCGCGCTGGAACATCTTGGCCCGCTTGTCGGTCTGGGATTTCAGGCGCGGGCCGAAGCGTTCGTCGAAATCCTTCCACTTCTTGGCGGTGCCGCGCACCATGTCCTCGCAGCGATTGCCCGCCTCGCGCAGGAACACGCCGTGGCGCACCAATTGCTCCACCTGGATTTCCTGGGCATTCAGGCAACGCTTGAACGAGACCTGGGCCAAGGCCTGGGCGGGGATCGCCAGCGCGGCGGCCAGCGCGCAAACCCGCGTCATACCCTTCATGAACGCCCCCGACGGCGGTTGAGTTGCGGCCATTATGCCCGCCGCATCGCCCACAGGCGAGAGCCCAACAGCACCGCCAGCACCGCCGCGTGCAGCAACGGCTGGCGGATGTCGGCCTTGACCATCATCCAGTAATGGGCGACACCCAGGATGGCGGCGGGAAACACCAGCATGTGCAGCCGTCGCCACACCCGCCCACCCAGGCGGCGGATCATGCCGTCGGTCGAGGTCACGGCCAGCGGCACCAGCAGCAGCACCGCCGCCATGCCCAGGGTGATATAGGTGCGCTTGGCCACGTCCTTCCACAGCGCCGCCCAGTCAAAGAACAGATCGACGCCCACATAGGACGCCAGATGCAGACAGACGTAGAAAAAGGCGAACAGCCCCAGCATGCGCCGCAGCCGGGCCAAGGGCGCCCAATGGGTCAGGCGGCGCAGCGGCGTGACCGCCAAGGCGATCAGCAGGAAACGCAGCGCCCAATCGCCCAGGAAGCGGTTCAGCGTCTCGACCGGATTGACGCCCAACTGATCGGTCAAGGCGCGCCCGGCCAACCACGCCAGCGGCAGCAATGCCAGCACGAAGACCGAGGGCTTGAGCCAGCGCGCCATCAATAATTCGCCTTCAGGTCCATGCCCGCGTACAGCCCGGCCACCTGCTCGGCGTAGCCGTTGAACGGCAGGGTGTCACGGCGGCGGAATTCCCCGATGCGGCGTTCCTTGGCCTGCGACCAGCGCGGATGATCCACCGCCGGATTGACGTTGGAATAGAAGCCGTATTCGCGCGGCGCGTATTTGTTCCAGGCGGTGGCGGGCTGGGTTTCGCTGAAACGGATGCGGACGATGGATTTGATGGATTTGAAGCCATACTTCCACGGCACCACCAGCCGCAGCGGCGCGCCGTTCTGGGCGGGCAGCTCGCGGCCATACATGCCCACCGCCAACAGGGTCAGCGGATGCATGGCCTCGTCCATGCGCAAACCCTCGGTATAGGGCCAGTCCAGGATGGAGGACCGCAGGCCCGGCATCTGATCGCGGTCGGCCAGGGTGGTGAATTCCACGTATTTGGCCTTGGACGTGGGCTCGAACCGTTTCAGCACCTCGGCCAGCGGCACGCCGACCCAGGGGATGACCATGGACCACGCCTCGACGCAGCGCAGGCGAGTGATGCGTTCCTCCAGCCGGTGCGGCTTGATCAGGTCTTCCAGCGCCACGGTACCGGGCTTGGCGCATTCGCCCGACACCGCCACGTTCCACGGTGCAACCTTCAGACGGCCCGGCGCCACGCGGGCCGGGTCTTCCTTGTCGGTGCCGAATTCGTAGTAATTGTTGTAGGTGCTGGCGGCCTCGAACGGCGTCTGCGGCTCGTCCACGGTGACCACGCCCTTGGTGTAGTCCAGGGGCGCGGCCAGGGCCCGCCGCGGCAGTAACGCCGCCGCCCCCAGACCGGCGCCCAACGCCATGAAGGACCGGCGGTTGAGGTAAAGCCGCTGGTCGGTGATTTCGGATTCGCGGATGTGCGGGGCGGGGCGGATCAGCATGGGGTTTCCTTCCCGGACATGGGGTTGTTGAGCAGATGGCCCCGGCCAAGGCGGGCTGCAACTGGCCCCAAAGACCGAAGCGGTTTATTTTGTTGCGGATGGCACGGCAAAGCGTACCCTGCCGGTCACAACCTTTAGGAGTCGTTTCGTGACCGCTCTGCCCGTCGCCACCCAGGCCCCCTTTACCCATCACGGCAGCACCGGCGCCATGGTGCGCCTGTCCTTGATCAACCTGTTGCTGAACGTGGTTACCCTGAGTCTGTGGCGGTTCTGGGGCAAGACGCGGGTCCGGCGCATGCTGTGGGGCGGCACCAGCGCCTGGGGCGACCCGGCGGAATATACCGGGCGCGGCGGCGAGCTGTTCCTGGGCTTCATCGTGGTCATGGTCGCCATCTTCACCCCCATCGTCGTCGCCATGGGCGCCGCCCAGGCGGCGATGGCGGCGGGGCATGTCTGGGCCGGGCTGATCGTCTTTGCCCTTCAGGTGGCGATCATCGTGCTGGCGGGCGCCGGTCTGTACCGGGCACGGCGCTATCAACTGACCCGCACGATCTGGCGCGGCATCCGTGGCGGCCAAAGCGGCGAGGCATGGCGCTACGGCGTGATGATGATCGTGGTCGGCTTCGCCACCGGACTGACCCTGGGCTGGGCGTGGCCGTGGGCGGAAATGACCCTGACCCGCTACCGCATGGAAAACACCACCTTCGGCGACACTACCTTCGACTGCGACGCCCGTGCCAAGCCGCTGTACAAGCGCTTCGTTGTGCTATGGCTGGCCGGGCTGGTGTTCCTGGCCGGAATTTCCGCCGCCTTCGGAGCCGGTGTCTATTATTTCAAGGATCTCGAAGAAGGATCAGCCGCGTTCTTCGGCTTCATCGCCGCCCTGTATGCTGGTGGCGCGCTGTGGGCCCTGCTGACTCTGGGCGTGCCGCTGGCATGGTACCGCGCCGGGTTCCTGCGGCATCTGGCGGCCCATACCCGTTTTGCCGGAATCTCGTTCGCGATCGAGGCCACCACCGGCAGCCTGATCAAGCTGACCTTGGGCAACATCCTGATTTCCATCCTGTCGCTGGGCATCCTGCGGCCATGGACGGCGCAGCGGGTGTTCCGCTATGCCTGCGCCCATCTGCGGACCAGCGGCGAGCCCGACTGGCAGACGGTGTGCCAGGCGCCGGAAAGCCGCTCGCGCATGGGCGAAGGCATGGCGGCGGTGTTCGACGGCGCCGGAGAGTTCTGATGGGAGAGTTCTGATGGTCGCCCTGCCCGGCCGCTTCAACGACGGACGCACCGCCGCCAGCCGCAAGGTGATGGTGTCGCCCTCGGCCGCCGGGCTGGACATAAGGGGCGAGGACGGCCTGCTGGTGGCGTTCTGGCGCATCGACGATCTGCGCGCCGACGGCGAATTGCCCGATGGCGGCGTGCGGCTGCGCTGCCTTGCCGATCCCGATGCGCGGCTGAGCATGACCCAGGCGGAATTCGTCCGCCCGCTGTTGCCGCCGCCGCCGCGCTTCCCCTGGAGCAAGGCGGTGGCCGCGCTGATCGGCACGGCGGGATTGCTGGCGGCGCTGTGGCTGGGCATTCCGGCGGCATCGCGCTGGCTGGGCGACATGGTGCCGCGATCCTGGGAAAACGCCTGGGGCGACGCCCTGGTCAGCGGCCTGGAGAAGCAATGGGGCGCCTGCGGCCAACCGGCGGGCGATGCCGCCCTGCGCCTGCTGGTGGACCGGCTGTCCACCGGACTGGAGCCGTCGCAGCGGCCACGCCGGGTGCTGGTGGTGCGTCAGCGCGACATCAACGCCATCGCCCTGCCCGGCGGCACCGTGATGGTATTTTCCGGCCTGCTGAAGGACGCCCGCGATCCCGGCGAGCTGGCCGGGGTGCTGGCCCACGAATTCACCCATCTGCGCCTGCGCCACCCGGTGGCGGCCATGATCCGCGCCACCGGCGTGGGCGTGGCGGTGACGCTGATCACCGGCGACAGTTCAGGCGTGGTCGCCACCGCCGCCGCCATGGGACTGGCGGGCGCCTATTCCCGCGAGGACGAAGCCGCCGCCGATACGGGCGGTGTCGCCGTGCTGCGTTCGGCCGGTCTGGATGCACGCGGCATGGCGTCGTTCTTCCGCCGTTTGGGAGAAAAGTCGGGCATGGTGCCGGTGTGGCTGTCCACCCACCCCGACAGTCTGGCCCGCGCCGAGGCGGTGGAAGCCCTGGACGGCCCCGCCGCCGCGCCGCCACTCAACGGGGAACAATGGCAGGCACTGAAGGGGATTTGCGGGGCCGAGAAGGCGAAGCCCTAGACCCTATGTTCGCCCGCTGAAACGGCTGGCGAACATAGGGTCTAGAGTTTGATCACCCTCGTCTTTTCCATTGGCCTGGACGGATACCAGGGGTTTTGCCCCGGATGGCAAGCAGAGGCACGGAAAAGATGATCGAGACTACCATCGGCGTGGACCTATCGAAAGATTTCCTCGACGCGCATCGCCAACAATGCGGCGGGGCACAAGGCTTTGATCGCCTGGATCGGGAGCGCCGCGACCCGGATTGTGTTCGAGGGCGCTGGAGCGTGCCTTGGCCAAAGCCAGCTTGCCCGTCGTAAAGATCACCCCTCGACAGGCTCGCCGTTTTGCCGAGGCCACCGGGAAACTGGCGAAAACCGACCGCATGGATGCGGCGTTGCTGGCCCGCATGGGTGCGCTTCTCCAGTTGGAAGCCCGCCCCGTGCACGACGAAGCCATCGCCAAGCTCAAGCAGTTGCATATCGCCCGCGAGGCGTTGATCAAGGATCGCACGGCGGCCAAAAATCGGGGCAAGGCCGTCAGCTTGGCCGTATTGAAGCGACAGAATGCCGAGCGCCTGAAGTACATCGAGCGGCAGATCGCAACCGTCGAGGCCGAGATCGAATGCCGGCCTTGGTCGCTATGCGCTTCAATCCTGATCTCAAGGCCAAATACGCCCAACTCGTCGGCGCTGGGAAGCCCGCAAAGGTCGCCATCACCGCCATCATGCGAAAGCTCATCGTCATAGCAAACGCCCTGCTCAAGGCAGGGCGCCCATGGATGTCAAAAACCGCTTGATCAACACGGATACTCTAGCGGGGACAGGTGGCGGGGTCGCTCTTGAAGGCCCGGTCGCCCTGCTGGGCCAGGCGGGACAGATAGCAATCGAACCGGTCGCGCCACGCCCAGGCACGGGTGTCGGCCAGCAGGCCGGGAACATTGGTGATATTGGCCTCGGCCAGTTCCAGACGGCGGATGCCCAGCCCCTCCATGAAGGCGTGCACCAGCAGCATGTCGCTGACCAAAGTCGGCAGGAAGGACGGCGCGCAAATGGCCTGACCGTCCAGTTGGGGACAATCGTCCAGATACCGCAGCAGGGCGGCATCATCCTTGTCCGACAGCACGCGGATAGCGGCCTTCAACGCGGCCACATCGAAGCTGGTGGCGGTGACGCCGCCAGCGGGAATGCGCCCCTGCGCGGCAAGATGACGGATGACCGGATGCATGGTCTTGACCAGCGGGGCACTGACGGCGGTGGCTTCTGTCAGAGGGCCCACGGCAGCCCGCGCCGAAGCCACGGTTTTACCCAGAAGCTTGCGGGCCAACGAAATGGCGTCGGGACCGACCGGATTGACGGTGCAGGCGGCGACGCTGCTGCCCTTGCCGTCCTGGCAATACATCTTGCGCCACGCCTTTTGCCCCAGGGCGGCGCCCCAGCCGGTATGAATGCTGGCGATCTGCATGCTGCCGCCGCCCACGTCCAGGATATAGGGATCGCGCAGGCGGCTGCCCAGGGATTGGCGGGCGGCGTAGAAGCCGTAGGTTCCCTCCACGTCCTGGGGGATGACGTATAGCGCGACGCCGGTGCGGGCGCGGATCAGGCGCAGGGTTTCCGCCACCTCGGCAGGATTTCCCCGTTCCATGGCCAGCCGCCATGCGGAATAGCCCCCGGCGACCGCATCGCAGCCGCCGGGAAGTCCTGCTTCGGCCGGAAGACTGGAAAAAGCGGCGATGGTCGGTTCGACGCTGGTGTCGATACGGTTGTCGGTCCAGACATCGGCCAGATAATCGATACTGACCCGGGCCTGGGCGGCGCTGTCCGCCGCCCCGACCCGAACCCCCGAGGACCCCACATCAAAGCCGATCCGGCACCCGGCCTGCACCGGGGCGGAAAACGTCAGAGCCAGCACGCCCAGCGCCAGGGCACCGGACCAAACCGTCGTGCGGAAGCGGATCATGTGGTCCCCCCGTACCGATTTAAAGGAACGGCAACGCCACCAGCAGCGTGAAACCGTTGACGGTCAGGAAACCACCGATGATTCCCAGACCGATACTGAACCACGTCAGGACCTTGACCCGGGTGATCAGACTGACCGAGGCCAGCACCACGGCGATCTGCAGCAGCGCCTCGGCGTAATCGAAATAGGGATCGCGGCTGGCGGCGATGTCGCGGTGATGCTCCAGATCCTTGGCACGGGACAGCAATTCCTTGCGGCCCTCGCCCGGCTCGTTGTCATAGCGTTCGACCGTTGAACGGTACTTGGCGACCTGGGCCTCCACCCGCTCGCGCGCCGCCGCGGGCATGGACGGATTGGCGGACGCCAGCAATTCCAGATCGTCGGCGGCGGTGCGCATCACCGTCTGACGAACCGTCTTGGCCTGATAGAAGGCGTACAGGTTCGACGCTTCGATATTGGCGTTGACCATGTCCTTACCGGCGTTGTTGCCGCCCAGGCTGGTGATGGCCATCAGCATGGCGAGGAACGACACCCACAGCGCGATGAAGGTATTGCCGTGTTCCTCGCTGGCCTCGGTGATCTTTTCCTGAACTTCGTCGATTTCCATGATCCGGTTCCTATTGCGCCGATGAGCGTTCGTTGCGGGCCTCCATCAGGGCGGCAAGCGTCGCCTTGATTTCCGCCAGTTCCTGCGCCATCCGATCGGGCTCCTCTTCCTTGGCGCCGTAGCGATGGCCGTGCACTTCCTGCATCACGTTGTAGATGTTGAAGCTGGCGATGGCGATCAGGAAATTCAAAATGAAATACGCCATCGAGATGAAATAGAAAATGAAGAACGGATAGGCCACATAGCTCATGCTCTCAAGAGCATTCAGCGTGCTCATCAGATCATACAAGGATACGATCTTGAACATGGTGAACATGGTCAGGCCGATATTTCCGAACATTTCCGGCGCCACATCGCCGAACAGACGATAGGCCATAACGCTGAAAATGAACATGAACAGCAGGACCAGACAGGCGATCCCCGCCGAATCCGCCAGCGACCGCATCATGGCCGAGGTCAGCGCGCGGAACGACGAGAACGCCGACAGCAGACGCAGCAAGCGGACGACACGGGCGATACGCGCCACCGACAATGCATTGAACGCCGGAATCCACGCCGGACACGTCACCAAAACATCAAAGATGTTCCAAGGGTCACGAAAATAATCGCGCCGATACGCCGCCAGTTTCAGGATAATTTCCAAAGTGAAAATCGCGACGAAAATTTCATCAAGACGATCAAAAAAATTCGATATCTGCTCGCTGTTGCCACCGATATAGCTTTCGGCAACAACCGCTATGGCGTTCGCGAAAATCGTCGCGAACGTGACCATCTGAAATTTTTTGCTCTCGACCACGCTTCGGAGAGTCCGCCGTTCAGCCATCCCGCATGTCCCTGTCTGATTGACCATCAAAGTCCCCCTACCCATTACTCCTACAGTAACGGCAACGCCTCCTTAACGGAAGAGGCACTCCACACTCCCCTCCACCGGCTTGACCCAGATCGCATGACATCGGGTAAACACTTGATGCGACACACTTTTGCAACATTACCACAAAGCATTCAGCACAGTCCGCACTTCTACCTATGAGCATCACACCATCGCGACAGAAAGAATTAATTCATTATTTTTATTGTGATTTTGCGCCCCAATTGACGCCTTCCCTTGATTGTGTCTAGCTATTGAGAAAGCTTCCGCCTACCCCCACAACAGAGGTCAAGCAGAGCATGGCCGACATATATCCCACGGACTATCGGATTGATGTGGAATTGCCGACCAGCGACGACTTCATCGTCGGCGCGGTAAACAGCACGGTGGGCATGGGCGTCAGGACAGTTCATGCCCTGTCCCGCGGCATGCGTGTGGCGAAATTCACCGGGCAATTGTCGCGGGCCATTACCCAGCACACCTTGCAACTGACACCGGACACTCATTTGCACGACCCGCATTTCGTCGGCCTGCTGACTCATTCCTGCGCGCCCAATTGCGTTTTGGACATGCAATTGCTGGAGATCGTGTCACTGGCGGACATCGAGGCGGGCGAATTGCTGACCATCGATTACGCGGTGACCGAGGATGTGCTGCACCGCCAGTTCGCCTGCGGCTGCGGATCGTCGCACTGTCGGCGCTGGATCACCGGCCGCCGCGAACCCCCCAGCCCCGCCGGTCAGCTGTTCCTGCAAACCTTGGCCGAACAGCAGGTCCAGCCCCTGGCATCGGCCGGAATGCGGCGGTAGAGGTGGCGGCGGTGACTTTCTCTTCGGTCGCGGAGCTGATCCGCCGTGATGCTCCGGACGTGCCCTTGCATGTGTTGCGCCCCCACCGGCTGGCGGCGACCGCCCGGGCCTTCGTCCAGGGCTTTCCCGGCGACGTGCTGTACGCGGTGAAATGCAACGCCCACCCGCTGGTGCTGCGCGCCCTGCGGGCCGAGGGAGTGCGGCATTTCGACGTCGCCTCGCCCATGGAGATCGCCCGCGTGCAGGAGGCGGTGCCGGACGGCGTGATGTTCTATCACCACCCGGCCAAGACGCCGTCGCAGATCGCGCTGGCGCGGCGGGCGGGCATCCGCCATTACGCGGTGGATTGCGTGGCCGAGCTGGACAAGGTAGCCGAGCACGGCGGCGGTGACATCGTCCCCATGGTGCGGCTTGCCATCCCCAAGGGAACCGGCGCGGTCTATGACCTGTCCACCAAGTTCGGCGCGCCGCCCGAAGTGTTCGTCGAGGTGTTGCGGCACGCCAGACGCCTGGGGCTGAAGGCGGGCGTGACCTTCCATGTGGGCTCGCAATGCCTGGACCCGCAGGCCTTCCGCCTGGGCATCCGGCTGGCCTGCGAAAGCCTGGCCCGCGCCGGGGTGGACGTCACCCTGATGGATATCGGCGGCGGCTTTCCCGCCTATTACCGCACCACCCCCGCCCCGCCGCTGGAGACCTTCTTCGCGGTGATCGACGAGGCCCGCCGGGAATGGGCCGAGCCGCGCGGCATCCGCCTGATGTGCGAGCCGGGGCGCGGCCTTGCCGCCGAGGGCGGATCGGTGTTGACCCAGGTGATCCTGCGCAAGCCCGAGGCCGTCTATCTGAACGACGGCATCTTCGGCGGCCTGACAGAGGTCTATTGGGGCAAGGACGATCTCAGCCTGCCCTATCGCGTGCTGACCCCCGAAGGCACGCTGCGGACCGGCGGCACCAGGGCCATGACCGCCTATGGCCCCACCTGCGACGGCAACGACAAGCTGCCCTATGCCCTGGAGCTGCCCGACACCGTGCAGGCGGGTGATTACGTCGAGTTCAACCTGTTGGGCGCCTATGGCCGCGAGATGGCGGCGCGCTACAACGGCATGCATTCCGATCAGGTGGCGGTGGTCCGGAGCGATTTCGCCGGGCACATGGCGGCGGAGGGATAACCCCTTCCTACATGCCGCTTTCGCGCACCAGGACCGAGACGATCCAGCGCAGGCTGGCCGCCGCCGGGCTTTGGCGGTCGGCCTCCAGCACCAGATGGCCGCGCCGCTGGGCCGTGGCGGCGGGAGTTTCCGGCCCGGCCTCACACCGCAGGTGATACAGGGCGTTGTCCGGCACCACAGCGGCGGTGCCGCCCGCCGACCGCACGGCGATGTCGCCGCCCGCCGGAACCGCCAGGGCCAGGTCGGGCAGACGCCGCACCGCGTCGGCATCCACCGCCGTCAGACGGCAGGGGATCGGGGGCAGGTCCAGCCCTTCGGCCACGAAACGGCCCTCGGCGCCGGGGTGCAGCCGCGCCGCCTCGCGCTCGCCCACATAGGCATCGATCACCGGCGGCCCGTCCGCGCGGATGGACAGCACCCGCTCGGTTCTGCCCAGCCATTGTCCGGCGGCCAGATCGGGCACCATGTCCACCACGATGCCGGTCATTGGCGCCCGCAGGGTGGCGCGCTCCAACTCGCGCCGTACCGCCACCGCTTCGGCCAGGGCTTCCGCCGCCGCCTCGCGCAGGGCCTGGCCGCGATCGCGCAGAGTGGCATCCAGGGATTGCGACGCGGTTTCGTAATCGGCCAGACGCACCCGCCGCTCCGCCTGGGCCAGGGTATGTTCCAGATCGGGGGCGGCCAGAATCAGCACCTCCTGCCCTTCCGTCACCCGTGCGCCCTCGCGCACCGCGATGCTCTCGACCCGCCCGCCGATGCCGGGATACAGCGCCATGTGCCGCGCCGCTTTCAGCATGGCCGGGGCCGAAACCCGGCTTTCCCACGGCAGCAACACCAGCACCGCCGCCACGCCGCCCAACAGCGCCAGCCGCCAGCCGCCCCGGCGGCCGATCTCCTGACGCAACCGCCACCATTGCCGCACTTCGCCATACAGCGGGCGCAGCACGAACCAGCCGATTTCCACCGCGAACAGCGCGATGCCCACCAGCTTGATGAAAAAGCCGTAGACCAGCGCGGCGATGCCCAGGAACAGCACCAGCCGATAGGCCCACACCCCATAGGCGAAGGCCACCAGCCCGCGCCGCCGCGCCGGGGCAAGCTGTTCCGGCGGCGGATGGCCCAGGCCGAACAGCACCTCGCGCAGGTGCCAGCGGGCCAGAGCGAAGGAACGGGCATGCAGATTGGGGAAATCCAGCCAATCCATCAGCAGGAAATAGCCGTCGAACCGCATGAACGGGCTGAGGTTGATCAGCAGCGACGAAATCCACGTCACCGCCGCCAGCAGGAACACCGCGCCGCGCAGCGGCCCGTCGGGCAGCAAGCCCCACAGCAAGGTTGCCCAAGCGGCCACCGCCAGTTCGGTCAGGATACCCGCCCCGGCCACCGCCAGCCGGTCCCGGCGGGCGGTCAGGCGCCAGCTCTCGTTGGTGTCGGTGTACAGCACCGGCCACAACACCATCAGCGCCACCCCCATGGTGGGGACGCGGCAGCCCTTGGCCTTGGCCACATAGGCATGCCCCAATTCGTGCAGCACCTTGACCAGCCCCAGGGCCAGCCCCGACAGCACCAGACCTTGCAGACTGGCCGCCCCGGCGGCGGCGGCGTGGAAGGCATCCCACTGGCGCCCGACCAGGAACAGCCCCAGCACCAGCGCCGCCAGGGTGGCCCACAGAAAGCCGCGTCCGGCCAGGAACCGCACACGGGGCAAGGTCGCCGTCAGGAAGCGGTCGGGCCGCACCAGGGGAAAGCGCACGAACAGATAAGCATGCAGGAACCGCCCCAGCAGCGTCCCGCGCAGCCGTTCCGCCCGCCGCGCCAGGGCGTCCACCTGATCGGCGCGCTCAGGCACCAGCAATTCCTGTTCGGCCAGAAAGGCCACCACGTCCACCACATCATCGACGGTGATGCCGCGCACCCGCGCCGCCACGCTTTCGGCATCACCGGCATCCCAATGCGCCAGAATGCGCGCCACGTCCTCGCCCAGGCGGAAATAGCGGTTGCGCACCGGATCGAACAGCGTCCAACCCTCCGGCCCCGGCAGCAGGTGCAACTCGGCGCGCAGACGGGGCAGCACGGTTACAATCCGACGAAATGGCGGATGGCGGCCAGGGGCCGCCGCAGCAGCCAATAGACCAGCGGCACATGCCCGGCACTGATGCGGGCAACGCCTTTGCGCCCCAGCCGCGGCGGCTCCTGCCCCGGTTCCAGTTCGGCACGCAGGCGGTAGGCGACACCGCCGTCGGGCCGGGGCAGCGCCTCGTACCCGGCGACGCGCAGCCGCCCCAAAACCGGGCTGAGGGGATCGGCGTGCAGGAACACCTTGACGCCCATACCGGGCGCCAGTTCGACCGCGTCGCCCACCGCCAGCCATGCCTCGATCTCGGCATCGCCGCCATCGGTGACCGACATCACCCGCTCGCCCAGCGCCACCGGACGCCCGATCCATTCCTCGGGCGCGTCCAGCACGGCGATGCCCGCCATCGGCGCCTGAATCACGGCGCGGTCCAGCAAATCCTTGAGATGCGCCGCCTCGGCCGCCCGCTCGGCCACCCGCGCCGCCAGGATCGGCAACCGCCCCTTGGCGGTGGCATCAGTGACCGCCACCTGCGCCGCCAGCCGCTGCTCGGCCTCGGCGGTGGCCAGGGTCTTTTCCGCCACCTCCAGCTTGCCGCGCAACGCCCGGTCCTCCAGGGTGAACAGGGTTTGCCCGGCGGCCACCGCCTGATTGGGCCGCACCAGCACGCGGTCCACCACGCCTTCCATGGGGGCGCGGATCACGGCGGGATGGGCGGCGACGATCTCGGCCGGGGCCAATACGGTCAGCGGCACCGGCAGGGCCAGCACGGCGGCGGCGCCAAGGCCCAGCCACACCCGTCGCCGCCGCGACCCCAGCGCCCAGGCGGGCAGACGCCGCCAGCGTTGCTTGGGCCGCGCGAACCAGCCCAGGGCATGGCCATAGGCATGGGCCAGTTCCGCCAGAAAGGCGCGGTCGATCTCGGTCCAGGCGCTGTCGCGGGCCAGCAGGATGCCGCCCTGCACGCTGCCATCGGGAAAGGTCAGCGGCAGCCACAGCCCATGGGGCGGCAGCCATTCCGCCCATTCCCCGGCTTCGGGCGGCGGCAGGGCGGCGGCCTCGATGGCGGCCGCCACACTTTGCCGATGAAACAGATGGCGGCTGGCCCGCTCGGCCCACAAGGCGAAGGGCGACGCGGTCTCGACCGTGGACAGGGCCGAGGCGGCAACGATGCCCAGCCCGTCCAGCCACAACACCGCCTGGGCATAGGGCACCACCCCCGCCGATTCGGTGACCGCCAGCACCGCCAACGCCTCCAGACTGCGGCATTCGCGGGCGCGGCGTTGCAGGTCGAGCAGGCGCAGGGTCGGATCGGCCCCGATCATGGTGCGCCCATCATGGCGCACCGGGCGGTGGCGCCAAAAGGATGCGGCCACTCATGCCCGCCAGCAATTCGGGAAAGGCTCCGTTGATCTCGGCCATCACCTTGACCGATTGGCTGAGGGCATCCACCCGCGCCCCCAGCCGCGAGATGCGGGCGGGATAGGTGCGGCCGGTTTCGTCGATGGCGATGTCCAAGGACCGCCCCGGCTTGAGCCAGGTCAGCCAGCGCGACGGCGCCAGGAACTCCACCTCCAGCACCGAATCGTCCAGGATCTCCATCACCGCCTGTCCGGGCTGGATGAATTGCTGTTCGTGCACCTTGATTTCCACCACGCGCCCGGCGAACGGCGCGGCAATGGCGCATTTGGACACCACCGCATTCCCGGCGTTGACCTTGGCCCGCGCCTTGGCGGCTTCGGCCTGGGCGGTCTCGATTTCCATCTGGCCCGCCGCGTTCATTTCCTGCAAACGGCGGCTGACCCCGGCCAGCTTGTCGGCGGTGGCCAGGGCGACGCGGGCTTCTTCCAACTGGGCACGCTGAATCTGGCAATCCAGCGCCGCCAGCACCTGCCCTTCCTTGAAGCGGTCGCCCTCGCGTAACGACAGCCGCTCGATCTTGGCCCCCAGTTCCGCCGCCAGGGTGGTCTGACGCCGGGGCGACAATTGGGCGCGGATGTCGGGCGCCTTGTCCTCGGCCCAGGCCGACAGCGGAGCCCCCAGCAGCAGCAGCAGGATTGCGATACCGCGAAACCCGTTCATGGCGCGGCGTCTTCCCCCGGCAGGACCGGCGGTTCGTCCCAAGCCGCCATGCGTTGATCGACCAGGGCGGCGACGGCGTCCAGGCTGGAATCCTCGACCGTTTCCGGCAACAGGTCGCGGCCCAGGGTGGTCTGCACCTTGCCGAAGGCCGATTCCATCTGAGCGTAGCTCTGGAACCGGCGCAGGCGGGCCGAGATGGCGGCGGTCTGCCCGGCGATGTTGTCCAGGGTGCTGATCATCTGGTTGGCGCTGCGCGCCTTGACCTGGGCGTTCAACCGCCGTTCCACGTTGTCCAGTTCCTCGGCCCGCAGGTATTGGCGGCGGGCATTGAGGAACTGGCGGTACGAGATGTGAACCTGGGCCAGCACCGCCATGCGCAGCGCCACCCGGCGGGCATCGACGGCGGTTTCGCCCGCCTCGGCCTGGGCGATCTGGTCGGGGGCAGAAAACACGTTGATCAGGTTCCAGGTCACCTTGGCCCCCACCTCGTTCCAGTGGTTGTCCACCAGGAAGCTGTTGCTGTCCCAGCGGTGCGAGGCGCTGAGGCTGATGCCCGGCAGCAGCTTCAGCAGGGTCTTGCGGGTTTCGTCGGCGGCGATGCGCGACAGATAGACCTGTTCGCGCAGATCGGGATTGTTGACGAAAGCCAGCTCCTCCATGCGCTCCAGCGTCAGCTTGAGGTCGGGGGTGTGCAAATCCTCGGCGGCGGGAACATCCAGGCGGAAATCCGCATCGGGCGGCAGGTTGACCAGCGCCGCCAGTTCGATGCGGGCCAGCGACATTTCCTGATTGATGCCTTCCAGCTGGCGCAGGGCCTCCAGCAGGCTTTTCTGATAGCGCAGGATGTCCATGGGCGGGCGCAGGCCCGATTTCTCGACCCGCCGGGCATCGTCCAGCGCCTTTTCCGCCTCGGCCACGGCGGCGACCACCTCGGCCTCCAGCGCCTGCGCCGCCACCGCCCGCCAATAGGCGAAACGGACATCATGCACCAGACCGTTGACCGTCTTACGCCGCCGTTCGGCGGCGATCAGCACGCGGTCGGCGTTCTGGTGGGCGTTGACCCAGCCGACGCCAAAATCCAGCACGTTCCAGGTCAGGCCCAGTTCATAGGTCAGACTGTCGCGGTCGGTGGAATAGGTGGGATTGGCGGACGTGGTGGTCTGGGTGATCAGGTCGCGGGATTTGGTGGCGTTGGGGTTGTCGCGCCCGGCATAGCCCATGTTGCCCACCAGCTTGGGCAGCAATTCCCAGCGGTCCAACCGAGTCTGGCCCAGGGCCAGCGCCTCGTCCATCATCTTGCTGCGCCGTTCCAGATTGTGCAGCAGGGCGCGGGCGATGGCGTCCGACAGGGTCAGCGGCCGCGACGGCAGCGGCGCCTGCGGGGCGAACATGGTCGCCTTGTCCTTGCGGGCGACCTCTTTCATGTCCTGGTCGGTCAGGCGCTCGGGCACGACCTCGCAGCCTTGGACGGCCAGGGCCAGGACGGCCGGGAGAAGGATACGGAGAGCGGTTCGACGGACGGACATTCAGCGGCTCGCGGACGCACGGGGCGGCAAGGGTTGCGGGGCATTGGCAGCGGCGTTTTCCGTGGCCTGGAACTCGGCCACGGCGGCATTGGCGCGTTTGACGGCTTCGTCCAGCGGCGCGCCGCCTTGCAGGACACGGCCCAGCACCCGGTCGAACAGCGCCTTGGACGGGCCGGACAGATCGCCGGAATGGGGAACCTTGGCCGGGTCCACCTGTTTGCCGGTGGCCAGGGCTTCGGGCAGGCGGTCGGAACCCTCGGCGGTGGTGCGGGCCTGACGCGCCGCCTTTTCCGCCTCGGCCAGGGCCAGACGCACATCCTTGCCCGCCGCCAGGGCGCGGTTGAAGGCGGTCATGAAGATCGGGTCCTTGGCCCTGGCCCCCAGCACCTCGTCCACCCGGCGGCCCGAGGCCAGGGCATCGGCTTCGGTGAAGCGTTGGCCGGTAGCGGCGGCCAGGGCGCGGGCGGCGTCGCGGGCGCGGGCCTGGGCCACATCCAGCGGCAGACCGGCGGCCAAGGCGGCGCTGAGCGCGCGGTCATAGGCAACCCCCTCGGCCCCTGCCCGCTTGCCGCCCGAGGCCAGGTCGCCCAGGGCATTGTTGTTGGCGGCGGCATTCAGGGCATCGGCCTGACCGGCGGCGCTCTGGGCTTGGCTCAACGCTTCGGCGACGGAAGCGCCGCGCGCCAAAGCGCCGCTCAGGGTCTTTTGGAACGAGGCGGCGGCGGCATCGCTCAACCCGGCGGTCAGCCCCTGGGCGCGACCGCTGGCCAGCGCCTCGGCCAAAGCCACGGCGGGATCGCTGCCGCTGGACAGCCCCTGGACCGCCGCCTGCGCCGAGGCGATCGCCTGGGCCAACGGCACACCGCGCGCCAGGGCCGAACCCAGGGCCTGCTGGTACAGCGACGACCCGGCATCGGCGCCAAGGGCGGCGGTGACGTCGCCACCCGCCGCCAGCGCGGCATTGGGATCACCAGCCGCCGCATCGGCCGAGGCCTGGGTGGCGGCCGCCTGCTGCGCCAGACTGACCGCGTCGGACAGGCTGCGGCCCTGGGCCAGGGCATTGGTCAAAGCCTGGGTATAGGCATCGTTGCCCGCCTGCGAAGTGCCGGTGCCGCTCGGCAGGGTTCCCGCCGCCAACGCCCCGGCCAGGGCGGCGGCGGTTCCGCCGTCATCGCCGCCGGTCGCCGCAGGCACGGGCGCGGTTGCGTCGGACGTGGTGCCACTGCTTTCACCGCCACCGCCCAGGGACGGCTGTGCGCCACCGGTCACGGTGCCGCCACTCCCCACCGGGGCGCTGCCCGTGGTGGACGTATCGCCGCCCGTGGACGAAGGGGTGGTGCTGGTCGTGCCCTGCGACAAGCCCGCCGCCGCGTTGTTCAAGCCATCGGGCGTTCCCGCCGAAGTCACCGACTGCACCGTCGGAGTGGACGGCATCGTGGTGGTGGATTGTGTGCTATCCGGCGTGGATGTCGGCACCGAGGGCGAGGACACGTTGGGCGACGGCGACGGGTTATTCGGCGGCGTCACCGGCGAGACCGACACGGTCTTGCCGCGCACGGTCACGGTGATGGTCTGCTGCACCGTCTTGACCCCGTCCGACACCTGGATGGTGAAGGTGTCAGTGCCCTGGAAATCCGCCGCCGGGGTATAGGTCAGGGTGCCGCCCGGCGTGATCGACGTCGAACCGGTGGACGCCGTGGCGCCGGTGATGCTGAGCGTGCCATGAGCGGGGGCAGAGGACGCGCTCCAGGTCAGGGTCTGGCCGCTGTCCTGGTCGCTGACCTTCAGCAACCCGCTGATATCCACCGCCCCGGAATTGGCGTCGATGGTCAGGCCGGACGTCCCCGAGGTGAAGGTGGGTACGTCGTTGACGGTCACGGTGATGGTCTTGGTGGACCATGTGGTGCCGTCGCTGACCATCACGGTGAAGGTGTCGGTGCCGGTATAGCCCGCATTGGGCGTGTAGGTCAGCACACCGCCCGGCGTCACGTCGCTGGAACCGGTGGCGGCGGTGGCGCCGGTAAAGGTCAGGGTGCCGTGCGACGGCGCTGAATACTGGCTCCAGGTCAGGGTCTGGCCGCTGTCGGTATCCGACACGTGCAGATAGGACGCCAGATTGGTGGCGGCGTTGCTGTCCACGGAGATGGCGGTCGGCGTGGTGCTGGTAAAGGTCGGCCACGCCGCGTCGGCGGCGGCGGCGGCGGTGAACACCGACACCGATTTGATGGACTGGATGTTGGTGGCGCCGCCGGTCGAGGCGCCGAAGCCGAACATCAGCGTGCTGGGAACACTTACCCCGTTGGCGGTCAGGTCGTAGCCGCTGATCTGGGAGATGTTGTCCAGCTTGACCGTCAGTTCGTAATGGCCGGTGGTGCCATTGACCGCCAGCACCACCTCGACCGTGTGTGTTCCCGCCAGATAGCTGACGTTGCCCGCACCCGGCGCCCGCGGATTACCCGAGGCATCCGGCTGCGTTCCCGTCAGGTATTTATAGCCGGTGGTGGACGTAGCCTCGTCGCCCGAGCCGCGTACGACGATATTGCCGGAATAGGTGGCCCCGTTGGAATTCAACGGGCCGGGGCTGTTGGTTCCGGCGGCGGAACCGGAATAATTGCCCCACAGATCGATACCGACACCCAGCACGCCGCCGCTGATGCCCTGCTCCGTCCCGTTGGCGGCATAGCCCAGGCCCGGCCCCACCGCGCCGACATTAAAGCTGGTGACCAGATTGGTGGTGCCATCCAGCAGGAAGAAGCTCAGGCCGTCGGCGCCGCTGCTGTTCGGTCCCATGTAATAGGTGAAACGGACATCGACGCCCGCGCTGGAATCGAAGGCGTTGTTGTAGATCAGGTCGGCGGATTGGTTGTTGCCGTTGTTGGTCAGAATGGCGCCATAGGTGGAGCTGAGATAGGTCCCGCTCCAACCGCTGCGCAGATAGGTCCACGACGACGACAGGCCGTTCTGCGCGGTAAAGGTCTCGTTGATGGCCGGGGCGGCCAGGATGTGGTTCCAATCGGGGGCATTCACCATCGGCGTATAGGAATAGGTCAGGCCGAAACTGGCCTCCAGCACCCAATCGCCGTTGACCGACATGCCGCCGGTATCGTCGGTGGAGGCGGATACCGACCGCCCGACCGCGCCGCCCAACGCCGACAGGAAGGCGGCGCCGCTGTCGCCCTGGGCAACATCGCAGCCATACAGCAGCAACGAGCCGTCGCTTTTCAGCGCCTGCCCCAATTGCGTCAGGTTGCGGCCGATGCCCGCATCGGACAGGGACGCGGCGTTAACCGTGGCCGAACCGGCGGCGAACCACCCGGTTCCGCCATGGGACAGCAGGGCGATGGCGTCGTAACCGGAATGGCTTTGCGCCCAGGCGGCGATCTGCGACAGCCCGTCCTTGCTGGAATCGATCACCTCGATCTCGACCCCGGCCTTGACCGAGGACACCAGCTTCTGCCACTCGGGAACCGAGGAATCGATGAACACCACTTCCAGGCGGCCGCCGTTCTGGGCGGCGTCCGCCGCGCGCACCAGAACCGGCGCCGCAGCGGTGGTGTCGGCCACCGCATGCGCCGCGTCGGACGCGGCGGCGGCGTCGAACATCCATCGCGGCTCCAGGGCCAGCATGGTCAGGCCCGGCTTGCGGCGGCGCGTGGGAAGCGGGTGGTTCACGGCTGTTCCCCCATCCTGCCCACCCGTTCTAGGTCAAGGCCGCATTGCGGATGGCGGCATCCGCCGTCCCCAAATCCAGCGGGATGCCCAGCTCGGCGAAGCGCTGCTGCACCTGGAGCATGATGCTCTCGCGCGCCTTGCCCACATGGGGCGGAATCTTGACGCGGAAGCCGATTCCGTAGGTGGCGACCCAGGTGCCGCCCACGCATTCGACCCCCTTGTAGCGCACGCCCGGCTTGAACTCGTCATTATCTTTCAGGATCACCGCCGGGCAATCATCCACCGCCTTGGTCAGCACCTCCAGCACCTGCTGCGGCGCGGCGCTGGGCGCGGTGTAGACACTGAACTGCGCCGCGACGCCGTTGGGCGTGACGCTGAGATTGTGAATTTCCGCCTCGGACACCTTGCCGTTGGCCAGGCAGATCAACTGGCCGTCGAAACTTTCGATACGGGTGGTGCGCCAGGTGATGTCCACCACCCGGCCATTGATGGAATTGATGCGGACGAAGTCGCCCACCTTGAACGGCCGTTCGATGTTGAGGACGATGCCCGAGAACAGGTTGGCGATGTTGGCCTGCACCGCCAAGCCGATGATCATGGCCATCAAGCCCGAGGTCGCCAGCAGGCTGGTCAGCGTCTGCCCGAAGACGAAGGCGACGATACCTGCCGCCGCCAGGGCGAACAGCACCACGGTGGCGACGATCTTCAGGATATTGGGAATACGGCGGCCCGAGCGTTCCTCGACCGGCACCCACACGAACCGCCGCACCGCGATGTCCGCCAGTTTGGCGGGCACCAGCCACCACAGGCCGGAATAGACCAGATCCATGGTCTGGACGGTGGGCAGCGACATGTTCAGGAAGGCGAAATTCAGGACGATATTACCCGCCGACAACAGCAGCAGCGGCCAGAACACCACCCGCATCAGCCAGGATTGCAGCGCCCAATAGCGGCCCAGCCGCTTGGCGTCCATGGAACGGGCGAAAATCGAGCCCAGCAGGGCGAAGATCAGGATATAGACGAAATTGTTGGCATCGATGAAATCGCGGGCCTGCGCCCCCGATGGATACATCAGCACCCCCAGGTCGATGCGCGAGAACAGCGGCTCGACACCGCCATAGCCCACATAGACCGGCTCGCCCACCGGGGCGTCGCGGACGATTTCCTGGGACACCCAGGCGCGCACCGGCTTCCAGCCCGATTTCTCGCTGACGATGCGGCGGTCCTGCACATCCTGCAACAGCGCCTCGCCGGTGGGCATGCCCAGCACGTCGGCCACGTACAGCAGGTTGGTGCGGTTCAGGGTGCGGTGGCGGAACGAGATACCCGCCACATGGGTGCCATAGGCCCGTGCCGAGGTCGAGAAATCCAGGAACAGCTTCTTGCGCAGGTGATACCGGCGATAGGTGATGTCGTCGGCGGTGGTTTCCAAATCGGGCTTGTTCAGCACGATCGGCTCGGCGGCGTTGGCCACCTGGATGTCCTGGGGCGAGAAATCTCCGCCATAGCGGAACCAGATATCGAAATCGACCGTGGCGGTTTCCTTCTGCGGGTCGATATCGGTGATCTCGTTGATCTTGGCACCCACATAGACCACGTTGGTCTTGTACATGAAGCGGTCGTTCACATAGAGAACGCGCCCGGCCTTCAGCTCCGAGATATAATTGGAAACCGCGCCCTTGGAGATGGGCTGCAACTGCACCGGCGCCGAGATGATCTCGCGTCCGTTCAGCAGACCGACCTGGATGGTGGTGCGGGCACGGCCATCGGCGCCGAACCACAGCGGCCCGGTGATGCCCGGCACCGCCGTGTTGGCGGCGTCGAGCCCGTGCAGGGACTTGGCCACCGCCGCGCGGCGGTCGGCGGCGGCGGCGGACGCCGGGTCACCACTCATCCCCGCCAGCCCACGGGACAACGCGCGGGCGGCATCGAAGGCATAGGCGGCGACCCAATCGGGCGTGCTGCCAAAGCGGCGCTGGTAATCCAGGCGGAAGGCCTGGGCTTCCTCGTTGGCGGTGTCCAGCAGCAGCGGCGTCGCCACGGTGGCGCCGTTGACCAGCTCGGCGGCGCCGTCGGGACCGCCGCCAAGGGTGGTCGCCAGCTCCATCAGGGCGTTGGTCCCCAGCGAGGCCGGGGCGAAAACATTCAGATGCGAGCCTGCATCGCGCAGCGTCTTCAGCACCCCCGCCGCAACGTTGGGCGACGCGGCGATAAACACCGCGCCCACGTCGGGCAGGTCACGCAAATCCTGGCCCAGGCGGTCCAGGGCGGGCTGGGCATTGTCCGCCGGGATCAGCCATTTGCGCCGCACCGGAACGCCGAATTTCTCGAAGGTCTCGATGAAGGCGCGGGCCTGGGCCTCGGCGGCCTCGCCCTCTTCCTGCACCAGATACATCAGCTTCTGCTGGACGACGTTGCGCGAGTAATTGGCCAGGAACCGCGCCTGTTCGATACCGCCCAGGCTGAGGCTGCGCACCGGGCAGCCCGAGGCCGTGGCGGCGGTGACCTCGCTCAAGGACAGCACGCACAGACCGGCCTGCTGGAAAAGCGGCAGCGCGCCGTCCTGCACCTTGCCCGGCCAATGGCCGACCACGCCGACCGCGCGGTCGTCAGCCGCCGCCTGACGCAGCGCCGCCGCGTCCTGGGCATCCACCACCACCGCCGACAGGTGATGGCCGTTGACGCCGCCCTGGCTGTTAATCTGGTCCACGTAAAGCTGCACGCCCTGGGCGACCGAGCGGCCAATCCCGGCATCGGCACCCGACAGCGGGGCGGCGACGATGATCCGGCTGCGCTTGGCCGGGTCTTCGGCCAACAGGGTATGGCGGGCGACGAAGGACAGCACCGCCCACAGCGCCACCAGGGCGCCGATGATCATGAGGAACTTGCGCCCCTTGCCCGCCTGCTTCCAAACCGCAATCACCGGATTGCCGACACTCATTGCCCCCTCCAACCCCACGCTAACGGCTGCCCCCTGCCCTGGGCACGGCAACAACAACTATTGCAATAGCGCATGGCAAAAAACAATCCAATCCTCGGAATAAGATCCGAAAGGATAAAGGGTAAGAGACCCGCTCTTTTTCAAGTGCCGTTACCGGAGGGTGATGCAAAACGCAAAGATAGAGTAACCACCCGGCCAATCCCGTTACCGGTTTCAGCACATCTCCCCGCCCGTTTCATGGGCAGGCGAATTAAACTTTGAAGCACCGCGTGGCGAACCCCGGCACGCCACAGCCTCCCTGCCATGCGCGCGATATACATCTTTTAGTACTCCAATGATATTTGACATGGCTTTTAGGCACAGATAGGCTCAACACCGCTCGTAAAACGAGCGCGTAAAAGAATAAAATCCTTTGAAGAGTGCGCCCAGATATCAGCTCTCCACGATCAGAATGGGTCGTGGACACCAAGGGGGTTCCCATGTCGACCGAAACCAACAATCCCACTCTGTCTTTCACGGTCAACGACCAGCAGACGGAGCAGCCGGACTACGCGCAAAACAGCTATACGGTCGATCAGGAGAGCACCCCAGGCGGCAGCCACACCTTCACCGCGTCGGAAGTCAAAACAACCGGCATCACGGGAAGCGACCGCTTCACCGCCTCGTTCCAGAATCAGAACAGCGGCACCCTGTCGGTGGACAGCGCCTGGAACAGCATCAAGAACGCCCTGGCGCAAAGTGACGGCGCCGCCGACATCTCGATCCGCAACGTGGTCAATGCCGACGTGCGGCTGGGCAACGGCGGCGACAGCCATGTGACCATCACCGACGCCAAGCGCGGCGACATCACCACCGGAGACGGGGCAGACACCCTGAACATCGCCGCCCTGACCAATGGCGGCGCCGACAACACCTTCAACATCTCGACCGGCGCGGGCGACGACAGCGTGACGGTCTCCGGGGCGGTGGAAACCGACCTGAATCTGGACACCGGAGACGGCGCCGATTCCGTGACGCTGTCCGGGAAACTGGATGCCGTGTCGGTCAAGACCGGCGCGGGTGACGATGCCATCACGCTGGAGGGCGCAATCGGCCGTCCCGGCGGCATCGATGGCGGCGATGGCCGCGATATGCTGACCCTGTCCATTCCCGCCGCCACCTACAGCGCGCAACTGCGCGAGGAATTGCTGGCCTTCGGCCGCTTCGCCGCTGATCCGGCCAACGCGGGCAAGAGCTTTGTTTTCGCCACCCTGGGCAAGCTGTCCGTGACCGGGGTGGAATCCGCCCGCGTGTTGGTGGCCGGAAGCGAAATCAACCTGAACACCCCGCCCCTGGTGGCGGAAATCGCCCCGCTGTCCACCGAGGAAGACGTGGCCGTCAGCGGATCGCTGTCCGCCATCGACGGCGACGGCGACACGGTGACCTTCACCGTCGCCCAGGACGGTGGCCCGGCGCACGGCACGGTCGAGGTCCGCGCCGACGGCACCTTCACCTACGTTCCCGGCAGCAATTTCAAGGGTGACGACAGCTTCACCATCGCCGCCGACGACGGCCATGGCGGCACCGCCCTGCGCACCGTCACCGTCGCCGTCAGCCCGGTGGCCGACGGCGTGGTCTTCGTGACGCGCGAGGCGGTGGTTGACACCACGCTGGGCAACGATGAAATCATCGGCACCGCTGCCAACGAAACCCTGGTGGGCGGCGGCGGCAACGACATCGTCCGGGGCGGCGGCGGCAACGACGTGCTGTACGGCGATGCCTCGCCCAGCAATGTCGGCCCCTATTCGGTGACATTGGACATCGGCATGGTGCTGGCCGATACCGAGGAACAGGTTTCCTGGGTCCACATCAGCAACGTTCCTGCCGGGGCGACTCTGTCCGCGGGCGGGCGGAACGTGGACGGCAGCTGGTCCGTGCCCGCCGATCAATTGGCGGGCCTGACCCTGCGCGGAACCGGCGGCAGCGGCAAGCCCTTCACCCTGGGCCTGTCGGCCACCACCGTTGACGGCGAGGACGCCAAGGTTTCCACCGGCACCATCCGCGTCAGCTTCCAGGGCGTCGCGGCGGGGGACGATACCCTGATCGGCGGCGCCGGGGCCGACGTCCTGTATGGCGGCGGCGGCAACGACACCTTTGTCCTGACCGGCGAGGACGGCGTCTGGACGGACGGCAGCGCCTCTATCGAAAACGCCTATCTGGGCAATAAGAACCAGAATTCCGACACCTTCTTCGGCGGTGACGGCGTCGATACCCTGATCGGCACCAGCGGCGCCGATGCCATTTTGGCGCAGCAGGGGGCCGCCACCACCCGCCTGACCAGCATCGAGGTCATCCGGACCGGCGACGGCAACGACGTGGTCGACATGACCAACGGCTGGGCGGTCTATGGCGCCACCACCATCGACGGCGGCGCGGGCAACGACGTCCTGGTCGGCCAGCGCGGCGACGACACCCTGATCGGCGGCGACGGCAACGACACCCTGAACGGCGCTGACGGCGCCGACCTGCTGCTGGGCGGCGCGGGCAACGACCTGCTGTCGGTGGTGGGCGGCCAGACCACCGGCGACCGTCTGGACGGCGGCGACGGCACCGACACGCTCAAGGTCCGCCTGACCTCGGCGCAATACACCTTGGCGGTCGCCCATGACCTGATCATGTTCAAGCAGTTCATCAGCGACCCGGCCAACGTGAACAAAACCTATGTCATGCCTGCCCTGGGCGGCATGACGGTGACCGGGGTCGAACGGCTCCAGGTCTATGTGGACAACCGCCTGATCGTTCTGGACAACCCGCCCAAGGTGGTCGCCGTGTTCGGCGGCACGGCGGCGGAAAGCACCACCGATCAGCCGACCACCGCCCTTGGCGGCATCACCGCCACCGATCCCGATGGCGACGCCCTGACCTACGCCGTGCTGGAGGACGGCCGCAGCCATCACGGCAAGCTGACCATCGACGCTGCTGGCAAGTTCACCTTTGTCGCCAACGACCCCAACTGGAACGGCACCGACCGCTTCCTGGTTCAGGTGTCGGATGGACGCGGCGGCACCGCCGACCAGGAAGTCGAGATCGTCGTCACCCCCACCGACGACGCACCGGTGGCCCAGGACAGCCATACCGTGGGCGCCGAGGACACGGTCATCGTCGGCCAGGCCCTGGCCAGCGACGTCGACGGCGACGCGCTGACCTACTCTTTCGGCACGGACGCGGCGGGCCAGCCGGTCACCACCCTGACCACCGCCCACGGCGTGGTGGTCATCGACCCGGCCACCGGGCTCTACCGCTTCACCCCCGCCCCCGACTGGCATGGCAGTGAAAGCTTCACCGTCCTGGTCAGCGACGGCACCACTACCGTCTCGGCCACCGCCACCGTCGAGGTGACGCCGGTGGACGAAACGGTCAATCTGGTCTTCAAGGTCAACGACCAGCAGACCGACCAGCCCAATTACGCCAAGGACACCTTCACCGTCGACCGGACGGCGGATTTCGGCATCGGCGAGACCTATACCGCCGCCCAGGTCGCCACCAGGGGCATCGACGGCAGCGACACGTTCTCGGTCACTTACGGCAACGCCGATTCGGCGACGCTGAGCGTGGACAGCGCCTGGAACACCATCAAGAGCGTCCAGGCCAGCAGCGCCCGCAATGCCGACGTCACCCTGCGCAACGTGGTCAATACCGACGTGCGTCTGGGCGACGGCGGCGACAGCCATGTGAGTATCGACGCGGCCAAGCGTGGCGACATCACCACCGGCGGCGGCAACGATTCCATCCGCATCCGGGTGGAGTCCAACGACGCCGGTTGGGACAACACCTTCAACATCGCCACCGGGGCGGGCGACGACAGCGTCACCATCACCGGCGACACCTGGACCGACGTCAGCCTGGACGGCGGCAGCGGCAACGATTCGGTCGTCCTGGACGGCAGCTATGACGACGTAACCCTGCGGGGCGGCGACGGCGATGACCTGCTGTCCACCTCGGCGGCATCGTTCGACAAGGGCGTGATCGACGCCGGGTCCGGCGACGACGTGGTCGCGGTGGGCATCGGCTCGGGCGAGGCCGACAGCGCCGATGGCGGCGCGGGCCGCGACACCCTGCGGGTCGAGATCAGCGCGGCGCAATATACCGCCGCCCTGCATGCCGAATTGCTGCGCTTCGGCGAGTTCAACGCCGACCCCGCCAATGTGGGCAAGACCTTCGTCTTCGCCACCCTGGACGGCCTGGAAGCCCGCAATTTCGAACGGGTCACCCTGTTCGTCGATGGTCAGCCGGTGGACCTGAACCACCCGCCCAAGGCCCATGACGCGGATTTCGTCACCGACGAGGACACCGCCATTTCCGGCGCCCTGCCCGGCACCGATATCGACGAGAACGAGGTCCTGACCTACAGCCTGGTGGGCACCGGCCCGGCCAACGGCATCTTGACGGTCAATCCCGACGGCACCTTCTCGTTCGATCCGGCGGGAGCCTTCGACGACCTGCTGCCCGGCCAGCAACGCACGGTCACCTTCACCTACCGCGTCACCGATTCCCGAGGGGTCTCGGCCGACGCAACGGTTCACGTCCGGGTGGACGGGCTGAACGACGCGCCCGTCGCCGTCGGCGACCGCATCGCCACGGTCGAAAACCGCAGCGTCATCATCCCCGAAGTCGAATTGCTGGCCAACGATCAGGACGCCGACGGCGACCGCCTGCGCATCGTCTCCGTGGGCGGTGCCGTGCACGGCACCGTCTCGCTGGACAACAAGGGCAACGTGGTCTTCCTGCCCGAAGCGGGATTCTTCGGCGTGGCGGGCTTCTCCTATACCCTGGTCGATGCGGCGGGCGTCACCTCGACGGCCCAGGTGGCCGTCAACGTGGTGCGCAATCCGGGCGGCGACTGGGTGTGGGTGGACATGGTCACCGGACTGGCGCGCAACGCCTCCGGCACCATCACCTTCCCCTGGGAGGTCGAGGCGGTCATCGGCACTCGCTACAACGACACCCTGATCGGTGACGCCCGCAACAATGTCCTGACCGGCTTGGGCGGCGCCGATTACCTGGACGGCGGCGACGGCATCGACACCGTGGAATACGCCGCGTCCGACGCTGGCGTAACCGTCAGTCTGGCGACCGGTTATGGTCACGGCGGCCATGCCGAGGGCGACCGGGTGAACAATTTCGAGAACCTGATCGGTTCGACCCATGGCGACGTGCTGGAAGGCAACCTGAACGCCAACACCCTGTGGGGCGGCGCGGGCGACGACACCCTGGAGGGTGGCGCGGGCGCCGACCGCATCGAAGGCGGCTTGGGCGCGGACACGGCGGCCTATCGCGGATCGGACGCGGCGGTCTTCATCGATCTGACGGCGGGGACCGTGTCGGGCGGCGACGCCGAGGGCGACCGCCTGTACGACATCGAGAACCTGACCGGCTCGGCCTTCGACGACGTGCTGCGCGGCGACGCCCAGAACAACGTGCTGAACGGCGGCAAGGGCGCCGACATCCTGTGGGGCGGCGCGGGCAGCGACACTGCGTCCTACTCCTTGGCGGAAAGCGGCGTCACCACCAGCCTGGTGGATGGCGGCACCCGGGGCGAGGCCATCGGCGACGTCTACACCAGCATCGAGAATTTGGAAGGCTCGGCCCATCTGGACGAACTGACCGGCGACGACGGCGCCAACGTGCTGTCGGGTCTGGCGGGCGACGACACGCTGGAAGGCGGCCTGGGCGCCGACACACTGATCGGCGGCAGCGGCCAGGACATGGCCAGCTACGCCCATGCCGCCGAGGGGGTTCAGGTCAATCTGGCCACCGGCGAAACCGCTGGCGCGGCGGCGCAGGGCGACGTCTTCATGGGCATCGAGAACCTGCGCGGTTCGGAACACGACGATGTGCTGGTCGGCAACGATGGCAACAACGTTCTGTTCGGCATGGGCGGCGACGATCTGATGGATGGCGGCCTGGGAAGCGACAGCTTCTACGGCGGCGACGGGAACGACACCATCACCTATGCCGCCTCGACCCGGGGCGTCACCGTCAACCTGCACACCGGCATTAACAAGGGTGGCTCGGCGGAAGACGACCGCATCGCCGAGGTCGAGAACATCATCGGCTCGGATTTCAACGATTCCATCACCGGCGATATCGAAGCCAACTCACTGTTCGGCGGCACGGGCAACGACGTGCTGGAAGGCGTCCAGGGCGCCGACACCCTGGACGGCGGCGACGGTATCGACCTGGCCGCCTACACGCTTGCCCAGGAAGCGGTCCACATCGACATGGCCGCCAGCGTCCAACATGGCGGCGACGCCGAGGGTGACAGGCTGGTCAACATCGAGGGCGTGATCGGTTCCGCCTTCGACGACGTGCTGCGCGGCAACGACGGCGACAACGTTCTGGACGGCGCGGCAGGCAATGACCTGCTGGTGGGCGGCCTGGGCGCCGACACGCTGATCGGCGGCGCGGGCATTGATGAGGCCGATTACAGCGCCTCGGACGCGGCGGTGGCCATCGACCTGTTCACCGGCACCGCCACCGGCGGCACCGCCGAGGGCGACCATCTTTCGCAGATCGAGGTGATCCGGGGCACGGCGTTCGACGACCGCGTCTATGCCGGGGCCGGGGCCGATACCTTCATCGGCGGCGATGGTTCCGACACCCTGGATTACGCCCACGCGGCCAGCGGGGTGCGAACCCGGCTGGGCGGCGACGGCCAGGGTGATCTGGTGAAGGGCGATCAGGTGTTCGAGGTCGAGAACCTCAGCGGCTCCAACTTCGACGACTGGCTGGGCGGCGACGCTGGCGCCAACGTGCTGTCGGGCCAGGGCGGCAACGACACCCTGGAGGGAGGCGCGGGCGCCGACCTGCTGGACGGCGGCACCGGCAGCGACACCGCGTCGTGGGAAGGCTCGGACGCGGCGGTGCAGGTCAATCTGGGCACCCAGGAATTCCACGGCGGCGACGCCGAAGGCGACCGCACCGTGGCGGTCGAGAACCTGCTGGGCTCGCGCCACGACGACATCCTGATCGGCGACGCCGCCAACAACGTCATCGAGGGCGGCGTGGGCGCCGACACCATTGACGGCGGCGACGGCACCGACCGCGCGTCCTATGTCAGCTCGGCCGACGCGGTCGAGGTTGACCTGGCCCTGGGCCGCGGCCTCGCGGGGGACGCGGCGGGCGACGTTCTGACCAATATGGAAGACGTTCAGGGATCGGCGGGCAACGACATCCTGCGCGGCGATGCCGGTAACAACCAGCTGATCGGCGGCGCCGGGAACGACCTGCTGGAAGGGCGCGGCGGCGCCGACCGCCTGGACGGCGGCACCGGCAACGACACCGTGTCCTACGCCAGTTCGGCCAACGGCGTTTCCGCCGACCTGCAAACCAACGTCAACACCGGCGGCGACGCCGAGGGCGACGTGTTCTCCAGCATCGAGAACCTGTCCGGCTCGGCCCATGACGACGTGCTGCGCGGCGATGCGGGCGACAACACCATTTCCGGCGGCGACGGCGACGACATCCTGGAAGGCCGTTGGGGCGAGGACCTGCTGTTGGGCGGCGCGGGCAACGACACTGCGTCCTATGCCAGCTCGGGCGTGCGGGTGACCGTCGATCTGAGCACGGGCACCGGCAGCGGCACCTGGAACTACGCCAAGAGCGACGCCTATGGCGACCGCCTGGAGAGCATCGAGAACGTGCTGGGCAGCGCCTCGCACGACACCCTGATCGGTAACGCCGAGGTCAACTCGCTGTGGGGCGCCGATGGCGACGACCTGCTGGTGGACATGGGCCAGGGCGACCTGCTGGACGGCGGCGCGGGCAACGACACCCTGTCCTATACCCGTTCCGGCGCGGCAGTGACCGCCGATCTGGGCCTGAACGTGTTCTCGGGCGGCGACGCCGAGGGCGATCGCGTCCTGAACATGGAGAACCTCGAAGGCTCGGCCTATGCCGACATTCTTGGCGGCGATGCGGGCAACAACGTGCTGTCCGGCGGCAACGGCAACGACGTCCTGCGTGGGCGTGGCGGTGCCGATGTGCTGCGGGGTGGCGACGGAACCGACATCGCGGAATATGACGAATCCGCCGCGGGCGTGACGGTGTCCCTGGTCGCGGGGACCGGTTCGGGCGGTGACGCTGCGGGCGACCGCCTGAGCGAAATCGAGAATTTGGGCGGATCGGCCTTTAACGACACCCTGATCGGTAACGGCGGCGTCAACACCCTGTGGGGCCGCACCGGCGACGATTGGCTGGAAGGCCACGGCGGCGGCGATCTGGTGGATGGCGGTGAAGGCCGCGACACCGCCGCCTACACGTCCTCCGATGCCGGTGTCGCCGTGAATCTGTCCACCGGCACGGCCTCGGGCGGGCACGCCACCGGCGATCGTCTGGTTTCCATCGAGAACCTGTCCGGTTCCGCCTATGACGACACCCTGACCGGCGACGACGGCGCCAACACCCTGTGGGGCGGCGCGGGCAACGACCTGCTTCAGGGCAAGGGCGGCGCGGATTCCATCGACGGCGGCACCGGCACCGATACCGCGACCTACGCGGCCTCGGCCCAGGCGGTCACCGTGGACCTGACCACCAACGCCAATTACGGCGGCGACGCCGAAGGCGATGTTCTGACCAACGTGGAAAACCTGACCGGCTCGGCCTTCAACGACACGCTGACCGGCAACGCGGGCGTCAACGTCCTGACCGGCGGCGCGGGCGACGACCTGCTGCGCGGCGGCGCGGGCGCCGACACCCTGATTGGCGGCAGCGGCAATGACACCGCGTCCTATACCGGGTCCTCGGCGGGCGTCCAGGTGGACCTGAAGCTGGGCACCGGCCTGCGCGGCGACGCCGAGGGCGACCGCCTGACCGGCATCGAGAACCTCATCGGCAGCGATTTCGTGGACACCCTGATCGGCGACGATGCCGAGAATGTGCTGATGGGCGGCGCGGGCGACGACATTCTGGATGGCGGTCTGGGCCTGGACACCCTGATCGGCGGCGCGGGCTATGACAGCGTGTCGTATTCCAACGCCCTGTCGGGCATGTACATCAACCTGGAAACCGGCGAAACGCGTATTGATGCCGGTTACGCCGACGTTCTCATCGAGATCGAGAACATCAACGGCACCAATTTCGACGACATCATCATCGGCAATGACGACAAGAACGTCCTGACCGGCTTCGCTGGCAACGACTTCATCGAAGGCCGGGGCGGCGCCGACACCCTGTATGGCGGCTATGGCGTCGATACCGCCAGCTATGAAACATCGGAAGCCGGGGTCACGGTCAACCTGACCACCAATGTGAACACCGGCGGCGACGCCGAAGGCGACAAACTTTACGAATTCGAGGTTCTGGCCGGATCGCGCTTTGGCGATCGCCTGACCGGTGCGGCGGGCAACGAGACGTTCCGTGGCGGCCTGGGCGATGATGCCATCTTCGGCATGGCGGGCAACGACCTGTTCGAGGCCGACGAGGGTGCCGACACCTATGACGGCGGCGTCGGCACCGACACCGTGGATTACACGGCCTCGCAACAGGCGGTCGAAGTCGATTTGGGTACCGGTACCGGCCGCGGCGGTCTGGCCGAGGGCGACCGCTATGCCGCCGTGGAAATCGTCAAGGGCACCGCATTCGACGATCACCTGCTGGGCGACGGCGCGGCCAACACCCTGACCGGCGCGGCGGGCAACGACACCCTGGAAGGCGGGGCCGGTGCCGACAAGCTGGAGGGCGGCGACGGCAACGATACCGCAACTTACTCGCGCGCGGCGGCGGCCGTGACGGTCGACCTGACCTCCGGCTCGGGCAGCGTGGGCGACGCGTCCGGCGATGTGCTGGTGGGGATCGAGAACCTGTCCGGTTCGGCCTTCAATGACGCTCTCAGCGGCGATTCCGGGGTCAACATCCTGTCCGGCCGCGCGGGCAACGACTGGCTGGAAGGCCGGGGCGGTGCCGACACCATCGACGGCGGCGACGGCAGCGATACCACGAGCTACAACCTGTCGGCCACCGGCGTGACCGTCAACCTGGCGACCGGCGTCACCACCGGCGGCGAGGCCGAAGGCGACATCCTCATCAGCATCGAAAACCTGCATGGGTCGCGGGTGAACGACCGTCTGACTGGCGACGACAGCGTCAATACCCTGTGGGGCAATGACGGCGACGACGTGTTGCAGGGCAAGGGCGGCGCCGACGTACTGGATGGCGGCAATGGCTGGGATGCGGCCTCCTACTCGGAATCCGCCTCCGGCGTGCGGGTCGATCTGGTATCCGGCATCGGTTCCGGCGGCGATGCCGAAGGCGACCGCCTGATCAACATCGAACACATCACCGGCAGCGCCTCGGACGACAGCCTGTATGGCAACCAATACAATAATTCGCTGAGTGGCGGCGCGGGCAACGACCTGCTGCAAGGCCGGGGCGGCGCCGACACGCTGAATGGCGGCGCAGGGGTGGATACCGCGTCCTACGAAGATTCGATTGGCGCGGTCACCGTCAGCCTGACCACCGGCCGGGGCAGCGGCAGCGACGCCGATGGAGACGTCCTCAGCGAAATCGAGAACCTGGCCGGCTCGGCCTATGCCGATACGCTGACCGGCGACGCCGGCAGCAACGCCTTGCGCGGCCTGGATGGCAACGATCTGTTGGCCGGTCTGGCGGGGGCCGATACCCTGGACGGCGGCACCGGCGTCGACACCGCCAGCTATCTTGCCTCGGCCGATGGCGTGACCATTGATCTGGCCGCCGGAACCGGCCTGGGCGGTGACGCCGAGGGCGACACCCTGGTCAGCATCGAAAATCTGATCGGTTCGCTGAGTGACGACAGCCTGTCGGGCGACGATGGCGCCAACCTGCTGGACGGCCGCACCGGCGCCGACATCCTGGACGGCCGGGGCGGTATCGACACCGCCACCTACGCCAGTTCGGCGGCGGCGGTTTCCGTCGATCTGAAGACCGGGCGCGGCCACGGTGGCGACGCCGAGGGCGATACCCTGGTCAACATCGAGAACCTGCGCGGGTCGGTCTATGACGACGTTCTGGCGGGCGATGTCCAGGCCAATCGCTTCGACGGCAATACCGGCTTCGACACCGTCAGCTATGCCTTGTCGGATGCGGCGGTCACCGTGGATCTGGCCTCGGGCCTGGGCCAAGGCGGCGACGCCCAGGGCGACACCCTGGTCAACATCGAAGCCCTGACCGGCAGTGCCTTCAACGACGTGCTGCGCGGCGCGGCGGGCAACAATGTCCTGCGCGGCGAAAGCGGTGACGACATTCTGGAAGGACGGGGTGGCGCCGATACCCTGGATGGCGGCGACGGCAACGACACCGCATCCTACGCATCGTCCTCGGGCGGTGTGACGGTCAGCCTGACCACCGGCAGCGGCAGCGGCGGCGATGCCCAGGGTGATGTGCTGAGCGGCATCGAAAACCTGGACGGCTCGGCCCAGGCGGACACCCTGACGGGTGACGGCAATGACAACAAGCTGACCGGCAACGCGGGCAACGACCTGCTGGACGGCCGGGGCGGCGCCGATACTCTGGATGGCGGCAGCGGTATCGACACCGCGTCGTACCTGCTGTCCCAGGCGGGCGTGACCGTCGATCTGCTCAGCGGCAGCGGCCAGGGCGGCGAAGCGGAAGGCGATGTGCTGGTGTCGGTCGAGAATCTGACCGGCTCGGCCTTCAACGACACCCTGTCCGGCGATGCCGGTGTCAACACCCTGGAAGGTTCGGTGGGGGCGGATCACCTTGACGGCGGCGCCGGGGCGGACACCGCCACCTATTACCGCTCGCAATCGGGCGTCACGGTCAATCTGACGACCAACGATAACCACGGCGGCGAGGCCGAGGGCGATACCCTCAGCAACATCGAGAACCTGACCGGCTCGGCCTATAGCGACACCCTGACCGGCGATGCTGGCGTCAATACCCTGCTGGGCAACGCGGGCAACGACGTGCTGGACGGCGGCGCGGGCGCCGACCTGCTGGACGGCGGCGACGGCCTGGACGCCGTCACCTACGCCGCCTCGGGCGCAGGCGTCACCGTTGATCTCAATGCGGGGACCGGCAAGGGCGGCGACGCCGAGGGCGATACCCTGGTGCGCATCGAGGAAGTGTTCGGCAGTTCGTTCGACGACCGCCTGCGCGGTTCCAATATTCAGGGCGACCGTCTGCACGGCGGCGCAGGCAACGACTGGATCGAAGGCCTGGATGGTGGCGATCTGATCGATGGCGGCGACGGCATCGATACCGCCAGCTATGCCTCGGCCCGCTCGGCGGTTTCGGTAAACCTCGCCACCGGTGCGGCCTCGGGCGACATGGCGTCCGGCGACACCCTGATCAGCATCGAGAACCTGGAAGGCAGCGCCTATAACGACGTCCTGGGCGGCGACAGCGGTGACAACGTGCTGCGCGGCCTTGGCGGCAACGACAGTTTCCTGGGCAGCGGCGGCAAGGACACCGTGTTCGGCGGCAGCGGCTTCGACACCTTGGTCTTCAACGGCAATTACGCCGACGCGGCCTTTGCCCGCATCACCGACGGCTGGACCGTCACCGACCGCCGGACCGGCGCCGTCACGACCCTTTATGAAACCGAAGCCGTACAGTTCAAGGACCGCACCATCTATCTGGACGGGCGCAACAACCTGCCCATTCTGGTGATGGATTCGGTCCGGGCGACCGAAGACGAGCCTTTGGTTTTCCCTGCCGCCGACCTCATGGTCAACGACAGCGACTTCGATAACGACGAATTCGTCGTCGTCGCCGTGGGCGGCGCCGTCAACGGCAGCGTGACGCTGGACGGCTTCAACAACGTGATCTTCACCCCTGCCCCCGATTTCTTCGGCACGGCATCGTTCACCTATACGGTCAAGGACAGCCAAGGTGGCCTCGCCACCCAGACGGTCACCGTCCAGGTCGATCCGGTCAATGACGCCCCCCGCCCGCAAAATGACTGGGCGGGCGCCACCCCGAAGGGCGAGCCGCTGGTCATCGACCCGGCCAGCCTGCTCACCAACGACCGCGACCCCGAAGGCGACCCCATGCATGTGGTCCGCGTCGGCAACGCCGTTCACGGCACGGTCAGCATCGATGCCTCCGGCATGATCGTGTTCACCCCGGACGCCGATTATTACGGCCGTGACGCCAGCTTCGAATACGTGGTCGCCGACAACCATGGCGCCGAGGCTTCCGCCAAGGTCGGCCTGTTCGTGCAGCCGCCGACCTCGCTGGTTCAGTCCACGGAAATCCTGGTCAACACCACCACCACCGCCAAGGATCAGACCGAAGCCAATGTCGCCGTGCTGGCCAATGGCGGCCGCGTCACCGTGTGGACTTCGGCCGACCAGGACGGCTCCGCCACCGGCGTTTATGCCCGCGTCGTCGCCCCCGACGGCACCGTCGGCAGCGAAATCCGCGTCAATTCCTATACCTCCGACCATCAGAACGGCGCGGTGGTGCAGGCCCTGACCGGCGGCGGCTTCGTCGTGCTGTGGCATTCCAACCTGCAGGACAAGAGTAGCTACGGCATTTATGGCCAGCGTTTCGACGCCGCGGGAAATGCCCGGGGCGATGAATTCAAGGTCAACGAATGGACCACGGACTCGCAGTCCTGGCCGCGCCTGACCGCCCTGGCCGATGGCGGCTTCATCGCCGTCTGGCACTCCTATCTCCAGGATGGGTCCGATCTCACCGCCATCGGCCGCCGCTATGACGCCGAAGGCCACCCCATGACCGGCGAATTCCGCCTGAACGCCATCCCTGGGTACGCCCAGGGATATCCCGCCGTCACCGTGTTGGACGATGGCAGCCTGATCGCGGTCTGGAGCTGCTACTTCAACGATGCCGACCGCCGGACCGAAATCGTGATGCGCCGCTTCGACGGCAACGGAAATCCGATCAGCGGCCAAGAGGTCCAGGTCAACGCCAACAACCCCACCGAGCAAGGCACTCCGGTCATCGTCACCCTGCGCGACGGCGGCTTCGTCATCGCATGGCAATCCGCCGGGCAGGACGGCTCGGGCCTGGGCATCTACGCCCGGCTTTACAACAATGCCGCCCAGGCCAGCGGTACGGAATTCCGCGTCAATGCAGGCACCACCGGCGACCAGACCGACGTCGAACTGGCGGCCCTGGCCGATGGCGGTTTCGTCGCCGTCTGGCAGGGCCAGGACGGCGCGGGCACCGGAATCTTCGCCCAGCGCTACGACGCCAACGGCCGCACCATCGGCGCCGAAATCCGCGTCAACGACACCATCGCCGGAAACCAGGGCCTGCCCCATGTGGCCGCCCGCTCCGACGGCGGCTTCGTGGTCAGCTGGCAGGGCGACACCGCCAATGGCAGCAAGGACATCTTCGAGAAGGTCTATTCCGCCAGCGACCTGGCCCCGGTGATCAAGGCCACCGGCGCCACCATCGCCCAGAACCGTTCGGTGGCGGGCGCGGCCCTCATCGCCCCCGGCCATGTCCAGGGCAACACCGCCGCCGCCTTGGGCCTGCAGGCCTATACCCGCTACCGCTTCGAGGACCTGACCGCCGAGGGCGGCCATTTCGAACTCGACGGCCAACCCCAAACCGCCGCCTTCGAGGTGTCGGCCGCGCAACTGGGCAAGCTGCGCTGGATCGCCGGGCCCCTGCCCGGCCAGGACGAATACCGCGTCCAGGCCTTTGACGGCGTCCGCTGGAGCAATTGGGCATCCGCCAAGGCCGTCACCATCGAAGGCACCGCCTCGCTGGTCCAGTCCAAGGAAACCCTGGTCAACACCACCACCGGCAAGGACCAGACCGAAGCCAATGTCGCCGTGCTGGCCAATGGCGGCCGCGTCACCGTGTGGACCTCGCTCGACCAGGATGGCTCCGCCACCGGCGTTTACGCCCGCATCGTCGCCCCCGACGGCACCGTCGGCAGCGAAATCCGCGTCAATTCCTACACCGCCGACCATCAGAACGGTGCGGTGGTGCAGGCCCTGACCGGCGGCGGCTTCGTCGTGCTGTGGCATTCCAACCTGCAGGACGGCACCAGCTACGGCATTTTCGGCCAGCGTTTCGACGCCACCGGAAACGCCCAAGGCAGCGAATTCAAGGTCAACGAATGGACCACGGACTCGCAGTCCTGGCCGCGCCTGACCGCCCTGGCCGATGGCGGCTTCATCGCCGTCTGGCACTCCTATCTCCAGGATGGGTCCGATCTCACCGCCATCGGCCGCCGCTATGACGCCGAAGGCCACCCCATGACCGGCGAATTCCGCCTGAACGCCATCCCTGGGTACGCCCAGGGATATCCCGCCGTCACCGTGTTGGACGATGGCAGCCTGATCGCGGTCTGGAGCTGCTACTTCAACGATGCCGACCGCCGGACCGAAATCGTGATGCGCCGCTTCGACGGCAACGGAAATCCGATCAGCGGCCAAGAGGTCCAGGTCAACGCCAACAACCCCACCGAGCAAGGCACTCCGGTCATCGTCACCCTGCGCGACGGCGGCTTCGTCATCGCATGGCAATCCGCCGGGCAGGACGGCTCGGGCCTGGGCATCTACGCCCGGCTTTACAACAATGCCGCCCAGGCCAGCGGTACGGAATTCCGCGTCAATGCAGGCACCACCGGCGACCAGACCGACGTCGAACTGGCGGCCCTGGCCGATGGCGGTTTCGTCGCCGTCTGGCAGGGCCAGGACGGCGCGGGCACCGGAATCTTCGCCCAGCGCTACGACGCCAACGGCCGCACCATCGGCGCCGAAATCCGCGTCAACGACACCATCGCCGGAAACCAGGGCCTGCCCCATGTGGCCGCCCGCTCCGACGGCGGCTTCGTGGTCAGCTGGCAGGGCGACACCGCCAATGGCAAGGACATCTTCGAGAAGGTCTATTCCGCCACCGGCAGCGGCAACGACACCGTCTTCAACTCCTCCGGCTCCGACCTGTTGATCGGCGCGGGTGGAGCCGACACCTATACCCTTGGCCGCAAGACGGGCACGGATAAGGTCGATAACAAGGGCCATGGCAGCGACGGCGACACGTTGGCTTTCGACAGCGACATCGCATTCGACCAGCTATGGTTCCAGCGTGTGGGCGATGACCTGAAGGTTTCCGTGATCGGCACCACAGCCAACGTCACGGTCAGCGAATGGTATAAAACTGCGGACAATCAGGTCTCCACCATCACCGCCGCCGCCGGATACGCATTGCAGGCGGGGCAAGTGGATAATTTGGTGGCTGCCATGGCGTCCTTCAGCCCGCCCCCGTTGGGCCAAACCCAGTTAACGACGCAGCAGCACAATGCGTTGGACACCGTCATCGCCGCCAACTGGCATCACTAAGCCAACGGCCCGTTCCCCCGAGAAGGAGTTTCCCTTCTCGGGGGAACGGTCGAATGACGCCGAAACCTCATCCTCTTGTCATGAAACGGCTCAGGGACCGGGCGATTCGTATCGTCCGGCCCCTGTCAGCCTAAAGCCGCGAGTCAAAAACGCGCCGACGCATTGATGCGTTCACTTTATGTTTCTACAGAAGTAACAAAAAGGCCGGGCTTCTGGCCCGGCCTGATGCCCTGAGCCGATCCCTCAGCCGAACGCACCCAGACCTGCAAGGCCGAGCTTTGCGCTTGGTATCTGGAACAGGCTGAGGCGGGGATTTTGCTGGGACGGCGTGGTGACAAGATCAAAGCCAACACCCTTTATCAGGACCGCTCGCGCATCAATACCCACGTCTTGCCGCTGTTGGGCGGGCGCAAGGTGGCATCCCTGACCTTGGAGGATATCGAACGCTTCCAAGCGGACATTGCTGCCGGAAAGACCGCCAAGGGACGCGCTGGCCGAGGAAGTGCGACCACGGGCGGCACAGGAGCGGCATCACGTTGTGCGGGCATGTTGCGGACCATCATCGAGCATGGCAAACGCCGCAAGGTCATTGCCGCCAACCCTGCTGCCGGTATGAAATTGATGGCCGATGGTAAACGAAATCGCTTCCTGACAATCGAAGAAATCCAACGCCTGGGCCAAGCCATGCGTGAGAGGGGATCGCTCCCGCCCATGAACCACACCACCAGATCCCGCATGGTTGCGGGGAACAGGTAGTCGGGATCGATGGCGGGAGTGTGCCGACAGGGTGCCGCGTAACCTTTGATTTCGCGGCCCGAGGGCTGGCCGCTGAACAAGGCTCCGGCATCGAAATCGACAGCCGTAAGGCTGCCGATCTCCGCGAGGGGATCGGTCATGATGAAATCCTTTGAGTTGAGGTGGAGATATCCCCATGGGACAGTTGCGCCGCCATGGATGGCGGCGGTATAAGTGACCAACAACTTGGTCAGATAGGAGGCTGGAATGACCTCAGTGAACTTGGCCGATGCCAAGGCTCATCTCAGCGAACTGGTGGCCCAGGCCGAGGCCGGGGAAGAAATCTGCATCACCCGCAGGGGCAAGCCGGTCGCTCACCTGACCAAGGTTCAAACCCAGCGCCGCCCGGTAACATTGGCGGCGTTGCGAGCCGTGACCGACACCATGCCGATGCAAACAATCGGAGCCGGAGAGCTTCTGCGTCAGATGCGCGACGAAAGCCGCTATTGATGCTGTATCTGGATACGTCGCTTCTGGTGGCCGCCGTAGCCAACGAACCCGCCACCGAGCGGGTTCAGCTTTGGCTTTCCGAACAAAATCCCGACGATTTGGCGATCAGCGATTGGGTGGTGACGGAGTTTTCCTCGGCCCTGTCCATTAAGGTCAGGACCGGAGCGCTCACCGTTCAACACCGTGCCGCCGCCTTGACGCTGTTCAATCGATTGGTGGCCGAGTCCTTTCAGACCCTGCCCGTCCAGGGCAGCCATTTCCGCATTGCCGCGAGGTTTGCCGACGACCATAGCCAAGGGCTGAGGGCGGGAGACGCCTTGCACCTAGCCATTGCCGGAGAGCGGGGAGCCACGCTATGCACCCTCGACCGCCGACTGGCGGAAGCGGGTTTGGCGATGGGAATCGCCACGCACATGCTGGCGACGACCTGACATTCGAAGCCTACAGCGTGACGCCGTTGCTGCGGGCCAAGACGTCCATGATGGTCTGCGCCAGCGTTTCCAGATTCCATCCCGTTTCAGCGCTGCACGGGACAATGTGCTCGATCTCCGGAAACACATTCCTGAGATCGCCTGTTTTCCGCTTTATGTTTTCCTGCTGAAGCGGGGTCGGTTCTCGCCCGGCCTGCCGGTGGATGGGGTCGATCTTGTCGCACCCATTGATGACCATGATCACCTTTTTCCGCTGGCCGTTTTGTTGGAAAAGCCGGTCAAAGGCGCGTTGGTCGATGCTGAAATCCCGGTTGTTCATTTCTTCCGGGTCATACGCCATGGAGGCCGCGTCGCCGCAAGTTCCGAAGGCAGGAACAGTCATGGTCACGCGGAGCAGCGGGACCTTCTATTCGGGCAGCATGACCACCACCGTGACCGTCCGATCCGTACAGCCGAGCCGGGTCGAATATTCCAGCCGATCGGAACAACCGGGTTACGTCTACGAAAGTGCGGGGATTTCGAGCGACACTTTCGCGCTTGAGTTCGACGGCGAGAACACGGCCCGCGGCCCCAATGGCTCCGTGTCTCTCACCAGGACCACACTGGTTGGAGGAAGCCCACGCCAATTGTTCCCCATGAAGGTGGGCAGCAAGGCATCCTGGACCGCCCAAAGCCAATTCTTCGAAAACGGCAAGCAGGTTTCGCAATCGTCCTCCCGCAGAACCTGTACGGTCACCGGGGAGGAAAGGATCACCGTCCCGGCGGGCGCATTCGACACCTTCGCCATCGATTGTCAGACACCGGCGGAACAGATGTCCCGGCAAGAATGGTATGCCCCTTCCATTGGTACCGTCGTCAGGAGCGTCGAGAAGGACAGCCAGGGCAACCGGACGGTAACGGATCTGATCAGCATCAAAGGCAATTGAGACCTATATGGCCCGCGTCGGGACATAGGTCTTGAGCTCATCGAAATCCGCTGAGGGTGGCGGCGAGCCCGACGCCTTCGCCAGCGCGATCCGTTCCAGCCTTGCGATGCGTTCGACCATCTCAGGGTGCGACGCGAACAGCGACGACGACCGAGCATCGGCGGGATACAGGCGCAGCAGACGGTGCCACACATGCGAGGCCGTCTCCGGCGGCCAGCCGGCCGAGGCGAAGGCCGTCAGGATATAGGCATCGGCCTCGATCTCGTGCTCGGGCGAATAGCCGCTCAGGGCCACGGCGATGGCGGCAAGCGGGTCCTGGAACTGCTTGACCAGACCGACCGTCTGCTGGGCCTGCTGGGTGCCGAATTGCTGGGCCATTTTGCCGGCGAAGTCGATGATTGCGGCCACCTGCTGCCGGGTGCGCGCCTTGTCCATATCCTCGTTGAGCGCATGGCTGAGTTCGGCGTGGCCCATCTCATGGCCGATCAGCGCCGCCAGCTCCCAGGGATGGGGGACATAGGACAACAGACCGCGGGTAATCACCAGCTTGCCCCCCGGCAGCGCCGCCGCCAGCACTTCGAGACTGTCGGTGAGCACGATCTCCCAAACGAACGGACGACGAGACGCCCGGAACAGCGGCTGAGCAAAGCGAGTCAGCGCCGCCTGGCGGAGTCCTTATCCTCGGCGACCACTTGCTTACGATTGCTTGCACTACTTCGCTTGGTATTACGGATACCGCCGCCGGAATATAGTTCGCCGGGATTCGGATTGTTGCGTTTAGGATCCGGGGCCGATCCGGGATGCGGCTGCGAAGATTCGCCAGCTTCGTCCTCGGCTGGTTTCTCGTCATAACCGTCCTGTTCGTAGCGATCCAGTTCCTGCTTTGCCCGAAATTCGTGGGTACCGTGACGGAGCGCATCCTTTAGGACCGAACTGAGCCATCGAAGCCGAGGTTTCAGGAATACGATGTCTGCGATGGCCTTCATTAATAGGTCTTCGAGGTCGCCATCACGATCGAGCCAAATTTCGTTCGAGAGCACGACCCATTCGCGCGCCGCTCGATATTGGCGACCGCGCACCTTGAACTGGACGGTTAGGCCGCTCACGATCACTACCCGCTTGATTGCGAGCAGTCGGCGTTGGAACTGAGGTTCGATTAGATTTTGAGAAACATCGAATTCCTGCAGCTGCTTCCGGAAGAGCTTGCCAGCGTTCGCGCCTGCCATCGCATGAACAGACTCGATAAAGCTCACCGGGGCAGGTTCTTGGTCGCGGCCGGCGGGATTGACGGGCTCTCTTGCGACAGACGAAAGGACTGGGATCTGCCACTGTCGTAATTCGTCGGCGATCGGGTTTCGCACGTTCCTGACGCTGTGTATCGCAAGCCTCAATCGCGGGTTTGGTGTGTCGGCGCGGATCGCCTCACCATCTCCGGCGCACACGAGTTTGTTGGGTTCAAACCGTATTTCGGTTCGCGACGAGCGCGCATCGAGCTCATTAACGATGAGCTCGACAAGCAAATCATCACCGCGCAAGCCGTTCAGGAACTGCCAAAACTCGGGCGCCTGATCGGTCTTGAGAACGAACTCTTCCGCCTGCACAGAGTGAAGATAGGACTGCGGTGGCATCAAGTCGCTCCGACTAATCGAGAGGCAAGGTTGAGCTCGTGTGGATCACCCCCTGGCAATTGACGCACACGTTTTCGAGATCGTCGAGCCTGCATTGCATCGCCAAGTACGAGTAGAGAGCCACTTTCAGGACCGGCGCTTATGGCCTCATCAGCCTCGTCGGGCGGCAGCGAGGCTACCACCAGGCTGATGCCTGAGGCACCGCCGACCAATACCAGCGCCCTTAACCGTGAACACCGCCGGAACCCGCGTGTCAAAAACGTGCCAGCACATTGACACGTTCGCCGAACGTTCCGCAACGAACAACAAAAAGGCCGGGCTTCTGGCCCGGCCTAATGTCCTGATTTCTCAGGAGAAAAATGGTGCTGCCGAATGGAATCGAACCATCGACCTTACCCTTACCAAGGGTATGCTCTACCGACTGAGCTACGGCAGCAATCTCGTTTCGAAGCGTGGCGCCCCGTGGCGAGGCGCGCTTTATGCCAAAGGAAAACACCCCCGTCAACCACCTTTTTTCATGCCCATCACACTTTCTTGACGAGGGGCGGTTTTCCGCCAAAAATGCGCCCCATGAGCGAGACCAAATCCCAACCCCAATTCAGCAGCAAGGGCCTGAGCGAGGCGGAACGACGCCGCCAACGTCAGGCCGAGGCGCTGCGGACCAATCTGGCCCGCCGCAAAACTCAGGCCCGCGAACGCGCCGACGAACCGGCCACGGCCGCGCCGTCACAAGACGGAACCACCACGTCGTCACAAGACGACACCGACATCCAGCGCTGACGCGCTTGACCCCGCTTCGGCGGCGCGCTAAACGGGGCGCTTCGCTCGGGCGAGGTCGCGCGCGGGTGCTCATTTCCAGGGTAAAGAGGTTTCAGCATGGACAGGATCCGCATCGTCGGCGGAACGCCGCTCAAGGGCATCATCCCGATCGGCGGCGCCAAGAACGCCGCGCTGACCCTGATGCCCGCCTGTCTTTTGACCGACGGCACCCTGACCCTGTCCAACCTGCCCCATCTGGTGGACATCACCACCATGGCCAATTTGTTGGCCCAGCACGGCGTACTGATGGCGCTGAACGGCGATTCGCGCAATGGCGGCCACACCGGCCGGGTGCTGGAGCTGACCGCCGGCGCCATCACCAACACCACCGCCCCCTACGATCTGGTGCGGCGCATGCGCGCCTCGGTGCTGGTGCTGGGGCCGCTGCTGGCCCGCTGCGGCGAGGCGCGGGTGTCGCTGCCCGGCGGCTGCGCCATCGGCACCCGCCCGGTTGACCTGCACCTGAAGGCGCTGGAGCAGATGGGGGCCGAGATCGAGCTGGACGGCGGCTACATCAACGCCCGCGTCGCCGGCCGCCTGAAGGGCGCCCATATCATCTTCCCGCAGGTGACCGTGGGCGGCACCGAGAATTTGATGATGGCCGCCACCCTGGCCGAGGGCGAGACCGTGCTGTCCAACGCCGCGCGCGAGCCGGAAGTGGCGGATCTGGCCCATTGCCTGGTCGCCATGGGCGCCAAGATCGAGGGCATTGGCACCGGCACCCTGCGCATCCAGGGCGTCGACCGTCTGCACGGCGCCGAATATTCCGTGGTACCCGACCGCATCGAGACCGGCACCTATGCCGTGGCCGCCGCCATCACCCGCGGCGACGTCGAACTGGTCGGCACCCGCATGGATCTGATGGATTCGGTGGTCAAGGTGCTACGCGAGTGCGGCGTCACCGTCGAGGCGACCGAACGCGGCATGCGCGTCGCCGCCCTGAACGGCATCAACGGCACCGACATCATGACCGAGCCGTTCCCCGGCTTCCCCACCGACATGCAGGCCCAGCTGATGGTGCTGATGACCACCGCCAACGGTGCCAGCATGATCACCGAGACCATCTTCGAGAACCGCTACATGCATGTGCCCGAGCTGATCCGCATGGGCGCGCGCATCAACGTGCACGGTTCCAGCGCCATCGTGCGCGGCGTGCCGCGCCTGAAGGGCGCGCCGGTGATGGCCACCGATCTGCGCGCCTCGTCATCGCTGATCCTGGCCGGTCTGGCCGCCGAGGGCGAAACCATCGTCAACCGCGTCTATCACCTGGATCGCGGCTACGAGCGGGTCGAAGAAAAGCTGGCCGCCTGCGGCGCCCAGATCGAACGCATCAAGGGCGAAGCGGCGGAATAAACCCAACCGGTCAATGAATTGACCGCTTGTGTTGTCCATCGCCGGGCGGGCGCCTTCGCGCCCTTGGGCGCGTCACTCCTTCAGCACGCGGAAGCCGATGTCGTAGCTGGGCTCGCGTGCGTCCTGGCGCACGCAGGATTCGGTGCGGGCCTGCGCCGCGACGAAATACCACGAGCCGCCGCACACCGCCCGCGCACTCAGCCCGCCCGGCCACGCATCGGCGGTCCATTCCCAGACATTGCCGTGCATGTCGGATAATCCCCACGGATTGGCCGCCATGCTGCCCACCGCCAGCGGGCGATGGCCGACACGCGGGTCGCAGCCCCGGCACACGGCGCGGTCCGGGGACATGTCCTCGCCCCACGGATAGGCGGTTACCGTCCCGGCGGCGGCGGCCATGCGCCATTCCTGGGCCGTGGGCAGACGATAGCGCCCCCGCCCCCGTGCCGACAGCCATGCCGCATAGGCTTCGGCGTCGCGCACCGTCACTCCGGTCATGGGATCGTTGGGGGACTCCCAGCGCGGCGCCCGCGCCGGGCACCCCCCACCCGCCACGCACGCCTTGTACTGGGCCACCGTCACCTCGGTGCGCGCCAGGGCGAAGCCGGGCGGCAGGCGCACCATCTCGGGGCAATCGGCACAGTCGCGCGTGCCCGCCAAAGCGGGCGCCGCACAAAGGATCAGGACCAGGAACGTGTGCACAGGACGCATGCCCCACCCTACCGTGACGCCGCCAAGACCGGCAACCCGCCGTTGCTTGGGTTTTCAACGTCCATTAACATGCCGCGCATATATCATTGCATCCAGGGTGCTACCTTGCCCAACATGAGATGCGTCGCCTATATCAGCCTTGAGAACCGCCGCCTGAGCCGCGAGGACGTCCTGGAGATCGCCCGGATTTCCAGGATCAAGAACGAGCTGCGCGGCATCACCGGCGTGCTGATGTTCTATGACGGCCTGTTCCTGCAAGTGCTGGAAGGGACCGATGCCGACATCGAGCAATTGCTGGCCCGCCTGCGCATGGACGGGCGTCACCGCGACGTCCGCATCCTGCTGGACGAGCTGATCAGCGAGCGCCACTTCCCCGATTGGGCCATGGCCCTGATGGATCTGGCCGACCTGTCCGAGGAAGACCGCTGGCTGTGCCGCCATCTGGACCGGCCGCTGCCGGAACTCAGCTCGCCGGAACTGGCTGACCGTATCCGTCGCCTGATCCGGTCGTTTCAGGCTATGGTGATCACGGACGGGGCCGTCGGCGCGGCCTGAAACGCTTTCCAGGGGATGGGATTGCAATGAAGGCTGAAGAGGCATTCGCCAGCCTGACCGGCTTCCAGCATGCGCTGGCCGGTCATGTGGAATGGCTGCAAAAATGGTATCAGGCGATCCTGCACCGGGGCAGCGGCATCGACATCCCGCCCGCCGGGTCCGATGAGTGCCTGTTCGGAATTTGGCTGAACGCGGCGGCGCAGGGACCGCTGGCCAATTTCCCCGGCTTCGGCCTGCTGGGCGAGGAACACGAGGCGGTGCACGTCAAGGCCGCCCAGATCACCGCCCGCGCCGAGGCGGGACAGACCATCACCACCTCGGATTACGAAACGCTGATGGGGTCGGTGCTGTCCTTCGGCAACGCCGCCCAGGCGCTGGAGCGCGAGGTGTGGAAGGCGCTGGCCACCGTCGATCCGCTGACCGGCCTCGCCAACCGCCAGACCATGCGCACCCAATTGACCGGCGAGCGCGACCGCGCCATCCGCCAGCGCCTGCCGCTGACCCTGGCGCTGACCGACATCGACCATTTCAAGAAGGTCAACGATACCTTCGGCCACGCCCAGGGCGACAACGTGCTGCGGGCCGTGGCCCAGGTGCTGCGCGGCGCGGTGCGCCCCTATGACGTGGTCTACCGCTATGGCGGCGAGGAATTCCTGATCTGCCTGCCCGGCACCAACACCGAAACCGGCATCCAGGTGCTGGACCGCATCCGTCAGGCCATCGCCGCCCTGGAACTGACCGACGACAAGGGCACGCCGATCCCGGTCACCGCCACGTTCGGACTGGCCGGGGTGGATGCCGACACCTCGGTGGACGATGCCATCGAACGGGCCGACAAGGCGCTGTACGACGGCAAGCGCCAGGGCCGCAACCGGGTGGTTTCCTACACGGAATAGTCCCCTGTTACAGGGTGTTACCCGATCCCCGGCCGGTGGACATCGGCCGGTTACACGCGTGTGCTCTAATAAAGGCATGGGATAGGGAAGAGGAGGACGTCATGAAACGCATGAACCTCGTCACCGCCCTCGCCACGCTGCTCCTGGTTGTCGGTTGCACCGCCGCCAGCGCCGAGGACACCACCACGAAAGCCACGCCGCAGACCTATGGCCCCGGCTGGCGCCACGAACAGATGATGCAGGCCCGCGCCGCCAACGGCCAGTGGGGCTATGGTCCCGGCACCGGCATGGGGTACGGCATGGGCCAGGGATACGGCAGGATGCAGGGCGGCGGCGGCCCGCCGCTCAAGGCCGACGGCACCATCGACACCACCCGCCTGCCCGATTGGTGCCCGCTGAAGAATGTTGCGCCGCAGAAATAGGTTTTCTCACCCCGCCCCCGGCCCGCGCCGGGGGCTCGGCTTTTGTGGATTGCGGTGTTAGGATCGACGCCTTGTCCGCAACCTGCCGGAGCATGGGATGACGTCGCCGTTCCGCCTGATCGCCGTTCTGGGGCTGTGCCTGGGCGCCGCGCTGCCGGCCGCCGCGCAGCCGGAACCGCGCGACAAGGAAGAACTGGTGATCGGCATCACCCAGTTCCCGTCCACGTTCAATCCCAACATCGAATCCATGCTGGCCAAGACCTATGTGCTGGACATGGCGATGCGGCCGTTCACCGCCTACGATCCCGACTGGAAGCTGGTCTGCATGCTGTGCGAGACCCTGCCGACCATCGAGAACGGGCTGGCCAAGCCGCAAAAGGGCGGGCCGGGCGTGGCGCTGACCTATACCATCCGCGCCGACGCACGCTGGGCCGATGGCACGCAGGTCAGCACCGACGACGTGCTGTTCACCGTGGATGCCGGGCGGCATCCGCTGTCGGGCGTGTCCAATTCCGAGCTGTACCGCCGCATCCTCAAGGTCGAGGTCAAGGACAAGCGCACCTTTGTCCTGCACATGGAACGGCTGACCTTCGACTACAACGCCATCAACGACCTGCGGCTGCTGCCCGCCCATATCGAGCGTCCGCGCTTCGACAAGCCCGCCGAATACCGCAACCGCACCGCCTTCGACCAGGACACCACCAATCCCGGCCTGTACAACGGCCCCTTCCGCATTTCCCAGGTGGTGCAGGGCAGCCATATCCTGCTGGAGCAGAACCCCTATTGGGGCGGCGCCAAGCCCGCGTTCAAGCGCATCGTGGTCAAGACCATCGAGAACACGGCGGCGCTGGAGGCCAATCTGCTGTCCGGCGGCGTCGATATGATCGCGGGCGAGCTGGGCCTGCCGCTGGACCAGGCCATCGCCTTCGAGAAGCGCAACGGCAAGGCCTGGAACGTGGTGTTCAAGCCGGGGCTGGTCTACGAACATATCGACCTCAACCTGGGCTCGCCCATCCTGGCCGACCGCCGGGTGCGGCAGGCGCTGCTGTACGCCCTGGACCGCGAGGCGCTGAACCGCCAACTTTTCGACGGCCGCCAGCCGGTGGCGCAGACCACGGTCAATCCGCTGGACGGCGTGCACGCCGACGACGTGCCGAAATACAAATACGACCCCGCCCGCGCCGCCGCCTTGCTGGACGAAGCGGGATGGAAATTGAACGGCACAGTCCGCCGCAACGCCGAGGGCCAGCCGCTGGCGCTGGAAATGGGCACCACCTCGGGCAGCCGCTCACGCGAGCTGGTGGCGCAGGTGTTGCAGGCGCAATGGCGCAAGGTGGGCGTTGAAATCCGCCTGAAGGCCGAGCCGCCGCGCGTATTCTTCGCCGACACCGTGACCAAGCGTAAGTTCCAGATGGCGCTGTTCGCGTGGTACTCGGCGCCCGAGAACGTGCCGCGCACCACCCTGCATTCGTCCATGGTCCCGTCGGAAAAGAACAATTGGGCGGGGCAGAACTACCCCGGCTACAGCAATCCGCGCATGGACGAACTGATCGATGCCATCGAGGTCGAGCTGAACCGGCCGAAGCGGGTGGCGCTGTGGCGCGAGCTGCAACAGCTTTACGCCGAGGACTTGCCCGCCCTGCCGCTGTTCTTCCGCGCTGACGCCTATATCCTGCCCAAGGCGCTGAAGGGGGTGACGCCCACCGGCCACCAGGACCCCAGCACCCTGTGGATCGAAAACTGGCGTTGGGCCTCTGAACCAGAACCGCCGCCCCCTGCCCCGCCCGCCGAGAAAAAGGCGCCGCCGGTGAAGAAGGCCAAGCCGTGATCCATCACGCGGTTTCGCGCGGGCTGCAATCCCTGGCGGTGCTGCTGATCATGTCCTTCGTGGTCTACGGCCTGATGGGCCTGATGCCCGGAGACCCCATAGACCTGATGATCGCGGGCGACCCGCATCTGACCGCTGCCGACGCCCTGCGCCTGAAAGCGCTGTACGGCCTGGACAAGCATTGGACCGAGCGTTACCTGCGCTGGCTGGCACAACTGGCCCAGGGCGAGTTGGGCTATTCCCGCCTGTACGCCCGCCCGGTGCTGGATGCCCTGCTGCCCGCCTTGGGCAATACCGCCCTGCTGATGGCCGCTGCCCTGGCGCTGGCGCTGCTGGTGGCGGTGCCGCTGGGCATCCTGGCCTCGCTGCGGCCCGGCTCGGCCTTCGACCACGGCATCAATCTGCTGGCCTTCGCCTCGGTATCGCTGCCCACCTTCTGGCTGGGGCTGATGCTGATGGTGGTGTTCGCGGTACAACTGGGCTGGTTACCCGCCTCGGGCATGAGCGACGTGTCGGGCGGCGGCGGCGTGCTGGACCGGCTGCGCCACATGGCCCTGCCGGTGGCGACCCTGGCGCTGGCGGGCATGGGGCAATACATCCGCCACATGCGCGCCGCCATGGTCGGCGAGGCCCATCACGATTACGTGCGCACGGCACGGGCCAAGGGATGCAGCCCCGCCCGCATCGTGCTGCGCCACCAGTTGCGCAACGCCCTGATCCCGGTGGCGACCATTCTGGCTCTGGAGGTGGGCGGGCTGTTTTCCGGCGCGCTGATCACCGAGACAGTGTTCGCATGGCCGGGCATGGGCCGCCTGATCTTCGAGGCGGTGATGGGCAACGATTTCAATCTGGCGCTGGTCGGGTTGCTGCTGGCCACCGCCATGACCCTGTTGGGGTCAATCCTGGCCGACATGGCCTACGCCGCCCTCGACCGCCGGGTCAACTTCCGATGAGCCCCATCGCCGCCCGCGCCCTGCGCCGCCTGCGCCGCGACCTGCCCGCTTTGCTGGGACTGGCGGTGCTGACCGTTCTGGTGTTGCTGGCGGTGCTGTCGCCGTGGTTGTTGCAGGACCCCGAGGCCATGGATCTGGCGGCGCTGTTCGCCGCCCCCTCGGCCGAGCATTGGCTGGGCACCGACGAATTGGGCCGCGACGTGCTGGCGCGGCTGGCCCAGGGCGGCCGGGTATCGCTGGCGGTGGCCGGGGCGACCGCCCTGCTGGCCGCAATCATCGGCACCGTGCTGGGCCTGTTGGCCGGGTATCACGGCGGCACGCTGGACGCTCTGCTGATGCGCCTGACCGACGGCGTCATGGCGCTGCCGCTGCTGCCGCTGCTGATCGTGCTGGCGGCGGTGGACCCGAGCAAGCTGGGCATCCCGCCCGAGCGGCTGGCCGACGAAGGTATCGCCATCGCCCGCATCGTCGCCATCATCGCCCTGGTGGGCTGGACCACCGTCGCCCGGCTGGTGCGTGCCCAAACCCTGTCGATCAAGGCCCGCGACTATGTGCGCGCCGCCACCGCCATCGGCGCCGGACCGCGCCGCATTATGATCCGCCACATTCTGCCCAACGTCGCCTCGCCCATCGTGGTGGCGGCGACGCTGTCGGTGGGGCACATCGTGCTGATCGAAAGTGCCCTCAGCTTCCTCGGCCTCGGTATCCGCCCGCCGCTGGCATCGTGGGGCAACATGCTGACCGGCGCCATGAACGTTGTCTGGAGCGCCCCGGCCCAGGCCCTGTGGCCTGGCCTCGCCATCTTCCTGACCGTACTGGCCTGCAATCTGGCGGGCGACGGCCTGCAACGGGCGCTGGACCCGCGCAGCGGCGACGCCGAGTTCTGATCTGGAAATTTTGCAATTGATTCGCAACAACTCCATCGCGTAGACAGGTGTCTCAACCCGATGGGGCGGCTGGCGTGGCGGAAGACGGGAAATTGCGGCTGTATCTGGCGCACCGCGCCGCGCTGATCGACACGGCGGCGCCCATCGTCGGCTGCCGCTCGCGGGCCGAGGACGTGGTGCAGGACGCCTATCTGAAGCTGGACGACGACGCGCCCGGCATCCGCAATCCGCTGTCCTACATGTTCCGGTTGGTGCGCAATCTGGCCATCGACCGCGCCCGCCGCCTGTCGTTGGAAAAGCGTCTGGGCGCCTGCGAGGAGGTCCCCGAGAATGCCGCCGCCGAACAGCCCGACCCCGAGCAGGCGCTGTTGGCCCGCGACACCTTGCGCCACCTGCGGGCGGCGCTGGACACCCTGCCGCCGCGCACCCGCCGGGTGTTCGAGATGCGGCGCCTGGAAGGCCGCACGGTCGAGGACATCGCCGCCGCGCTGAACCTGTCGCCGCGCATGGTCTATGCCCTGTTGGCCGACGCCATGACCCATTGCCGGGAAAAACTGTTCGGCGGCGACGGGGGCAGGCCATGACCCAACACCGCGACCGCGCCTGGGACGAAGCCATGGAATGGGTCTTCCGTCTGGCGGAAAGCCCCCGCGATCCCCTGTTGCGCGACAGCCTGGAGCATTGGCTGGCCGCCGATCCGGCCAACGCCCGCGCCTATGGGCAGGCCCGGCTGATCTGGGACGCGGCTCCCGCCCTGCGCCCGGCACCGGCCGCCGCGCCGACACGCCGCCGGTTCCTGGTCTCGGGCGGCGCCCTGGCCGCTGGACTCGCCCTGACCCTGGGCAATTGGAAACGGCTGGAAAATCTGCGCGCCGACCATGCCACCGCCGTGGGCGAACGCCGCACGGTAAGCGTGACCGACGGCCTCCGCCTGACCCTGAACACCGACAGCGCGCTACGCGTGCACCCGACCGAGGACGGCCCGCGCCTGGACCTGTTGCGCGGCGAGGTCTTCGTGCAAAGCCGCCTGCCCCTGGACATCACCCTGGGCGACACCCTGGTCAGCGCCCAAGCGGGTGCATTGAACCTGCGCCGCGCCGATCCCGCCCCGGCGGTGACCGTGGAACAGGGCGGCGCCATGATCACCCTTGCCGGGTTCAGCGAAACAGTGCATGCCGGACAGGAAGCCGCTTGGGATGAGGCCACCGGCAGTTGGCAGCGCCGTGCCGCCGAACGCGAGGCGGCGCCGTGGCGCGACGGGCGGCTGGTGGTGGGCAACTGGCCGGTAGCGCGGGTTCTGGCGGAACTGGAACGCTATCACCCCGGCCGCATCGTGCTGACCGATGGCACGCTTGGGACCCAAATGGTCAACGGCGTCTACGACTTGGCCCGCCCAACCGATGCCGTGCGCGCGGTGGCCCTGGCCTTCGGCGCCACTGTGCGCGAGGTCACCCCCTATCTGCTGGTGGTCACCCCGGCCTGAGGATTTTTCTTTGCACAGCCCGCCACCCCTATCCGTCTGACAAGAGAATGCAACTCAATCGCATTATTTTGTCGAGGGATTCGGACATGAAGGATTTTCGTTTCGGTTGGATCGGCCTGTTGCTGGCAACCACCGCCCTGACCACGCCCGCCACCCCGTCCCGGGCGGCGGATGCCATGGCGGCGCCGCAGGTGCAAAGCCGCAGCTTCGCCATCGCTGCCCAGAAGCTGAGCGGCGCGCTGGAGGAATTCGGCCGTCAGTCCGGTCTGCAAATCTCGTATCCCGCCCAGTTGGCGGCGGGACTGTCCTCGGGCGGGGTGTCCGGCACCCTGACCGCCGATGCCGCCCTGGCGCGGCTGCTGACCGGCACCGGCGTGACCTGGCGCTTCAGCGGCAGCGGCACGGTGATCCTGGAAAAGGCGGCGGCGAACGGCGCCCTGAACCTGGACCCGGTCACCGTCGAGGGCGCCGCCGCCACGGAAACCGCCGAGGGACCGGTGGCGGGCTATGTGGCCAAGCGCAGCATCAGCGCCACCAAGACCGACACCCCCATCGTCGAGGTGCCGCAGACCGTCAACGTGGTTACCGCCGACCAGATCGCCGCCACCAAGGCACAGACCTTGCGCGGGGTTCTGGCCTACACCCCCGGTGTGGTCGCCCGCGAGGGGGCCGACCACACCGCGGACGATTTCACCATCCGCGGTTTCCAGGCCAGCAGCACCACCGGCAGCATGTACCGCGACGGCACCAAATACACGGTCAACGTCTATGACGGCCAACAGGAACCCTATGGCCTGGAACGGCTGGAAGTGCTGAAGGGCGCGTCGTCGGTGCTGTTCGGCAACGCCGCGCCGGGCGGCATCATCAACGCGGTGACCAAGCGCCCGACGGTGGAACCGCTGCACGAATTGAACGTCGAGGCCGGGTCCTTCGACCATCGCCAGATTTCCGGCGATTTCGGCGGCGCCCTGACCAAGGACGGCAAGTGGTCCTATCGCCTGACCGCGCTCAAGCGCGATGCCGATACGTCCGTGGATTACGTCACCGACGACCGCGACTACATCGCCCCGGCCCTGACCTGGCGCCCTGATTCAGACACGTCGCTGACCCTGTTGGGGCATTACCAGAAAAGCCGCACCGCCTATATTTACGGACTGCCGCCCGAAGTCACCATCCTGCCCAACGCCAACGGCCATGTCTCCAGTTCCACCTTCGTCGGCGAACCGGGCTACGACCGCAATGAAAGCACCACCACGGCCATCGGCTATCTGTTCGAGCACGCCTTCAGCGACCGCCTGAAGCTGCGCAACAGCCTGCGCTACACCCAAAGCGAAATCGACTTTCCCAGCACCTGGATCGACGGAGTGTCCAATGGCACCACCACCAAATTCCGGGGCGTCCAGGACCGCGAGGACGATTCCCAGGCGGTGACCACCGATTCCTCGTTGGAATTCAAGTGGCGCACCGGTTTCATCGAGCATACCTCGCTGGCCGGTATCGATTACGCCGAACAAAAGCAAAGCACCGTCCGCCGCGACCGCGACGCCGCGAACATCAATCTTTACGCGCCGTCCTATGGCGGAGCCTTGGGAACGGCCTCCGCCAACAGCTACTCGTCACAGAACACCGCCTCCCGAATCGGCGCCTATGCCCAGAACCACATGAAGATCGACGGCAAGTGGGTGGTTCTGCTGGGCGGCCGCCAGGATTGGGCCGAGGAACGCAGCGCCAATTATTTCGGCGACACCTCGTGGAAAAGCGAGCATTCCGACGCTTTTACCGGCCGCGCCGGTCTGGTCTATCTGGCCGAGAACGGTCTGGCGCCGTTCGTCAGCTACAGCGAATCCTTCGAGCCGCAGACCGGCAGCGACCGCACCGGCAAGCAATTCGACCCGACCACCGGCACCCAATACGAAGCGGGCCTGCGCTATCAGCCGCCCGGCGCCAACGCCCTGGTCACCGCCACCCTCTATCAGTTGACCCGCCAGAACGTGCTGACCACCGATCCCACCGACACCAATTTCCAGATCCAGACCGGCGAAATGCGGTCGCGCGGCTTCGAACTGGAGGGCAAGGCCGGACTGACGCCCTATATCAACCTCATCGCCGCCTACGCCTATACCGACGCCCACGTCACCAAAAGCAACAATGCCGCTGAGATCGGCCGCCGCGCCGCCACCGTGCCCTATCATCAGGTCTCGCTGTGGGGCGATTACAATTTCGGCGCCGAAGGCTGGTCCGAGGTGACGGCGGGCGCGGGCATGCGCTTCGTGGACAGCACCATGCCGTCCTCGGGCGTGGCCGGAGAGGTCGCCGCCTATACATTGTTCGACGCCATGGCCCGCTATGACCTGAACGACAATTGGCGGCTGTCGCTGAACGCCACCAACCTGTTGGACAAGCAATATATCGCCACCTGCACCTATGGCTGCTTCTACGGCGAGCGGCGCAAGGTGGTCGGCACCGTCAGCTATCGGTGGTGAGTGCACGGCTTAACGCCGGTGACGGCCTCGACCAGCACCATGTCGGGGCCGTCAGCCATAACCGGAACGCGGCGGCGGGGATCAGGCCTGAACCGAAAAAAGCGGATATCCCCGGTGGTCGAAACGGACGTCGATGCGCCCAATTCCACGGGACACCACCCGTTCATCCATGGATAGCTCGTGTTCGGAAGAAACCGATTCGGGCAGACGCAAATCATCCGGCAAAAGGGTGTTCAGATCGATACCCCCACCACCATCCAGCGACAACCGAAAGGCATTATACAACGCCGCCTGATCCACCATCCACGGCGTGTAATCCTCCTGCAACTTGGCGTGCAGGTATCCTTCCACATGGTTCAGGAAGCGTCCGGCCTGCGCCCCCGGTGTAAACGCCACCACCGCGGCCGATATCCGCAATGACGGCAGTTTCGCGGCTTTGACCACGGGCAATCCAACAGACCCGCAACGGGCGGCCTGGACCAGATCACCAAACTTGCGTGGAAATACACCGTCCACATCCACAATGATCAGTTGGCGCTCATAAGCCGCCAGAACCGCCGAGGCGAACAGAAACCGGGCACAGGCATAGAATTGCGGCGTCGCGGGGCCACTGACAAAACCAAAGGCCAGACGGGGGAAGCGCCGGATCAGATCGGCCCGGAAAGCGTCTTCGTCGGCAGTCGGATTGACGACGATCACCAGCAAATCCCCCGGCATGGAAAGGGCAGAGAAACTCTCGGCCAGCCGGGCACCATACTGGCGCAGATATTTCTCGTCACAGGCCGCCATGACCACCGGCGTGCCATCCCCCTTGCCGAGCGGCGGCAGCGGTGCACACAAGCCGCAAGGCAGCAAGGAATCGCCTGCGGTCTCTCCCGGTTCCAACAGATTGGCCTGTATCTGCATATTGTAGAGATAGGTGAGAAAGCGGGAATCGTTGGCGAAGACCGTCATCGCCGCTTGCGTTGCCTGCAAGACTCCCCGCCGGAGCATCCGCGACTGCACCGAAAGGGGCAAGTCCGCATCCAGTCCCGCCATCCACGAGAATATACCCCAAAAGGCACTGTCCTGATCGAAGGCAGCGGCCAGATGACGGACAACGTCCCCCCGATCCGTGGTGGCAAGGTTGAATGCCAGATCGTAGGCGAATGCCCCACCGTCACCGTTCACGCGGTGCCGGTAGGTCAGGATTTCTTCGACGTGGCGATGGCTCCCAGCCGTGGCCACGGTCCATGCAGCCCACCGCCAATCGTCGTCAGATGCCGTTAAATCAGCGATCCGCTGCATTACGGGCGCGAATCGCCCATCAACCGCCTGCATCACGCCCCCCAGAAGACCGCAACTCTGTTTTCACGATACCAATGGGGACAAACCGAGTTCAATGAAACTCATGCTGCGACGATAATGAGCGGATCGCCATATGGTCATGGGGGCTGATCGCGATTTGACAGCATCATTGCGATTAACTATCATTCGCAACATTCTCATTCCCCAACCCTGAAAGACCATCGCGATGTGGAACAGCATGAGAGGCCGCTTCGTCACCACGGCAGTGGCCCTGTTGATGGGCTTTTCCGCTATCGCCTTTTATGCCAGCGCCATGGTGCAGAGCAACCGCGAGGACAGCCGCGGCCTGATCGCCGGGTATTACCGCATCCACCGCCATCTGGAGGACGCCAAGGAAACCCTGCGGCAGGTTGAATCCTCGGCCTATCTGGCGGCGGCGGGCGGCGGCGAGGACCGGCAGGCCCTGGCCCATGCGCTGGCACCGCTGCCGCGCATCGGCGAGAACCTGACCCAAGACCCGCTGATGGCCGCCGAAAGCCGCCGGGAACTGGCGTCCGCCGTGCAACAGGCGCTGCGCCAGTTGAACGAGCGCGCCGAAACCCTGGCCCAATCCCAGCGCGACGCCGAAGACCGCCTGCATCTGGCGCGGACCGAGATCACCCCGGCGGTCAAGGGCGCCTATCGCGTGCTGCACCTGACCGAGCGGCAATTGTATGATTCCGTGCTGGGCCAGACCTTCCAGAGCCAGGGCACCTCGGAAGAGGTATCGCGGCTGGTGCGCACCGCCATCGTGCTGGTCTGCCTGATGATGGCGGCGGGTTTCCTGGCCTTTGAAATCTCGATCCGCCGCCCGCTGGCCCGCGTCGCCCGCGCCATGGATGCCGAAGGCAACGGCCTGACCCCGGCCCAGGACCTGCCCGACCGGGGACCGCAGGAAATCCGTACCTTGGTCGCCGCCTTCGCCGGCATGCGCAAGCAGATCCGCTCGCGCCAGTCGCGGCTGGAATCGGTATTGAACAACACCAGCGACGGCATCGTCACCTTCGGCGCCGACGGCCGCATTCAGGGCTTCAACGCCGCCGCCGCCACCCTGTTCGGCTATGACGAGGCCGAGGCGGTGGGCATGCGCGTCACCGACCTGCTGGTGCGCGATGACGAACGCACGCAAAGCGCCGCCGCCACCGTCCTGACCGGCCAGAATCTGGGCCGTGAGCAATATCTGGCGGCACGGCGGCAAGACGGCATGCGCTTCGACCTGTCATGCAAGGTCAGCACCTTCACCGTGGACAATCTGCGCCTGTTCAACGCCGTGGTCGCCGACGTCTCGGAACGCAAGGCCATGTTCGACCGCCTGACCTATCTGGCGCAGCACGACCCGCTGACCTCGCTCTACAACCGCCGCCACTTCCTGGAGGAATTGGGCCGCGCGGTCGAGCGCGCCCGCCGGGGCAAGGCGGTCAGCGCCGCCCTGCTGATGATCGACCTGGACCATTTCAAATTCGTCAACGACACCCTGGGCCATCAGGCGGGCGACCAATTGCTGATCGAGATCGCCGCCAAGCTGAAGCAGCGCAGCCGCGAGGCGGATTTCGTCGCCCGGCTGGGCGGCGACGAATTCGCCATCCTGGCCTTCGACGTGGACGAGGACGGCGCGGCGGTGATCGCCGACAGCTACAACCGCCAGCTTTCCGATTACACCTTCCAGGCCAAGGGCCGCAGCGTCGATATCGGCTGCTCCATCGGCGTGGCGCTTCTGGGGCCGGAACTGGAGGCGGGCGCCGACGTGCTGGCCCGCGCCGATCTGGCCTGCCACGTCGCCAAGCAGCAGGGCCGCAACCGCTTCCATTTCTACGAACCAGAGGATGAACAAAGCACGGCGCGGCTGACCGCCGAAATCGGCTACGGCAAGCTGCTGCGCGACGCCCTGGCCCACGGCCATCTGCTGCTGAACTTCCAGCCCATCGTCGAACTGCCCAGCGGTCAGGTGCGGCTGCACGAGGTGCTGCTGCGGCTGCGCAACGCCGACGGCAGCACCCTGTCGGCGGGCGCCTTCGTCACCGAGGCCGAGCGGCTGGGACTGGCCACCGACATCGACATCTGGGTGGTGCGCAACACCTTCGCCGCCATCGCCGAGGGCCGGGTGCCCGCCGGTCCGGGGCGCTTCACCATCAATTTGTCGGGCCGGTCCATCGGTGATGCGCGCCTGACCGAGGCCATTGCGGAATCGTTGCGCGAATACGCGGTGCGGCCCTCCGACATCGTGTTCGAATTCACCGAAACCGCCGCCTTCACCAGCCTGGCCCATGCCAAGGATTTCATTTCCTGGCTGCGCGGCCTGGGCTTCCAGACAGCGTTGGACGATTTCGGCGCGGGCTATTCGTCCTTCGTCTACCTGCGGGAATTGCCCACCGATTACGTCAAGCTGGACGGCTCGCTGGTGCGCAGCATCGATTCCGACCCGCTCAATCTGGCGGTGGTGCGGGCCATGAGCGACGTGTCGCGCGCCCTGGGCCGCCGCCTGATCGCCGAATTCGTGGAGAACGCCGCCATCGCCGCCCATCTGCACGATGTCGGCATCGATCTGGCCCAGGGCTACCATTTCGGCCGCCCCGAACCCTGGCGCGGCCACCAGCCCGACCGCGCCCCGGCCCTGATGCCACTGATGGCGGCGCCGACCCTGGCGTGATCAGTCTTAACGCCCTGTTGCGTCACATCCGCGAAAACGCTGACTTAACAAGAAATTAAACCACAGAGACACAGAGGCACAGAGAGAGTGTAGCCGTGGCGAACGAATTGCCTCAATTCTGGCGGGTATCTCTGTGCCTCTGTGTCTCTGTGGTGAATTTATTGTTTATCATACGTTGCGGAGTTAACACCTATGCGCGGGAATGACGGGGGGATTTTCAGCACCCCGTCATTGGCGCGATCAATCGGGCAGGCGTTCGGCCAGGATCATGAACTGGCCGTGCTGCACCACCACCGCCTCGCGGGTCCCGCCTTCGGTAAAGGCTTCCTCGACCACCATGGCCGAGGATTCCAGCCGCAGCTTGGCCTGATGCAAGGAGGTGACATTGATATAGGGCACGGTAGCCCCGATCAGCGGCGCCACCGTGCTTTTCTTGAAATCCTTCTGCATCAACTCGACGCTGAACAGCATCAGGGCTGTCTTGCCAGCACGCAGGCCGACGCAACCAGGGTGTTCGGTGGTGATCAATTCAAAGCCCAGCGCCTCATACTGACGCTGCACCGGCAGGATGTCGGGCAGCACCATCATGGGCGTCACCTTGCGCACCAGTTCTTCCATCATTCCCCCTTGATCTTGTCCAGCAGCGCCTCGCCTTCGGGCTGGCGGTGCCACTGGTCGAACCATGTCAATTGTTCCAGCGGCATGCGCGGCAGCCAGCCGGCGTTTTCCAGCTCGGGCTTTTCAAAGAAATGCGACACCTTGCCCAGGCACAGATAGGCGATGGGCTGGATGTCGGCGGGAATGCCGAGCGCGGCGCGCAGATCGTCGTAATGGGCGATGGACACCCAGCCGACGCCGATATTCTCGGCCCGCGCCGCCAGCCACAGATTTTGTACCGCGCACACCGCCGAGAACAGATCCATTTCCGGCTGGTGGGTGCGGCCCAGCACCACCGTGCCGGTGCGGGCGCGGTCGCAGGTGATGCAGATGTTGACCGGGCTTTCCAGAATGCCTTCCAGCTTCAGGCGCTGATAGGCGGCGCGGCGTTCGTCGGGGAACATGCGGGCCGCCTCCTCGGTGGCGCGGCTGAAGGCGGCGTGCACCTTTTCCCGCACAGCGCGGTCGCGCACCACGATGAAATCCCACGGCTGCATGAAGCCGACGCTGGGGGCGTGGTGGGCGGCGCGCAGCAGGCGCAGCAGCACATCGTCGGGAATGGCATCGGGCAGGAACTGGCCGCGCACGTCGCGGCGGGTATGGATGCAACGATAGACGGCGTCGCGTTCGGATTCAGAGAAATTGGGATCGGACTGAACGGCGGCTTTGTCGGGCATGAGGTCCCCTGTCATGCGAAAGCGCGGCCGCTGGTCCAGGGCGGCACGCCAGACGTTCCCGGGCCGGTCTTCTGGCTGAGGATCACCCCGGAGCGGCGCCTTCCCGGCGTTGCCGCCAGTGGCCTTGTGCCGCCCAGTCCCCCGTCACAGCGTTGGGCACGCGGCGGAATTTCACCGCCTTCCCGATTCTTCCGCGCGGTGGCGCGGACACCCGGAACGCTGAACTTGTGCCACGAAACCGCCGCCGCCTTCAACGTCCGTCGCGCACCAGTTCCAGCCGCGCCTGACCGCCCTCCTCCACCACCACGCCGTTCATGGCCGCCACGGCCAGCGAACGGCACAGACCGGCCTGGGCCTGGGTGCGCAATCCGTGCACATGGCAGCGCGGTTCAGTGGCTTTCAGCCGGGGCACGGCGCGGGCCAGCTTGCTGTCCGCCACCTCGTCCTCGACGCCGTCCAGGGTGATTCCCAGCGACAGCACCTGGGTGCCGCCGAACGACGCCATGGTCGAGAAATCCACGTCCACCGTCGCCGAGATGGCACGGCCATAGGGTCGCAACCATTGCATGTGCTCGGTGACGCGGTTGCCGGGGGTGCCGTCCTCGATGCCGAAGATGTCGAAGATCAGGCGGTTCTTGTGGCGGGCGAACAGGCCCCGGCAAATCTTCAGATACAGCTCGCGCCATTTGCGCGACGACAGGGTGGCGCGGTGCACCGGCACCTGCATCAGGCCGGGGCGGCCCTGGCGTTCCATGTCGTTCAGATGCTTGGCGGCGGTTTCGGCGGTCAGGGCGTCCAGTTCCGCCACCAGCGCCGCATCGGGCTCCGGCGGCAGGCAATCATAGCCGCCGCGCGCCCGGCCGCAGCCGGTCGGGCACACCGCCACCGGCACCAGAATGCCGGTAGCGCGGTTGTCGTGGGCCAGCATGGGCCGCACCACGAAACGGATGGCGGCGAAGCTGAAGGCGTCCTCGGCGCTGACCATGTCGCCGATGATGCGGTCGATGTTGGACACAGGCACCGCCTTGACCGCCTGAGCCTCGGCCTTGGAATCGGGGGCGGCGCTGGTGATGGAGACGAACACCTTGCGGCTGCCCTCGCCCATGATGCGGCGGGTGACTTCCTCGCTGATGCGTTCCAGGGTATCGCGGATATCCGCCGCCCCGGCGGTCGCGCTGATCACCGCGTAGCACATATCGTCCAGGGCGGCGAAGCTGTCGGAATCCGGCAGGCATTTGCGCAAGGTGCCCTCGACGATGCTGTGTACCTTGGCCGACAGGCGCGGCCAATCCCCGGCGAAATGATCACGGGCCGGTTGCAGGTCCAGCACGTTCAGGCGGTCGAGCCCCTGGCCCAGGCTGTCGCCCAATCGGCGCAGCATGTCCTGGCGGTTGGCGGAAAGCGGTGCGCTGCCGGAGGAATACGCCATGGCCGTCACTCCCGAACGGATTTTCCTTCCCTCCAAATTCACCTAAACGCCGCGAATTCAAATCCTCATATGGGGAGGGAGGTTTGGGCAGGGGCGACATCTTCGCATTGTGCGCCACGCGCCAACGCGCCTAAACTCCGGCCCTTCCCATCTCCGGAGGTGTCATGAGCACGCTTGCCGAGGCCGACCTGTCCGCCCTGTTCCATCCCTACACCAATCTGGTCAAGCATGCCGAGACCGGACCGCTGGTCATCACCCGCGGCGAGGGCATCCGCGTGTTCGACGAAAGCGGCAAGGATTACATCGAGGGGCTGGCCGGGCTGTGGTGCACCACCCTGGGCTGGGGCGAGGAGCGGCTGGCCGAGGCGGCGGCGGCGCAGATGCGGGAATTGCCGTTCTACCACCTGTTCACCTCGAAGGCGCACGCGCCGGGGGTGCGGCTGGCCGAGGCGCTGAAGGCGCTGGCCCCGGTGCCCGACGCCAAGGTCTTCCTGGCCTGTTCCGGGTCCGAGGCCAACGACACCGCCATCAAGATGATCTGGTACCGCAACAATGCGTTGGGGAAGCCGGAGAAGAAGAAGATCATCGCCCGCGAGCGCGCCTATCACGGCGTCACCATCGCCACCGCCTCGCTGACCGGCCTGCCGGTCAACCAGCGCGGCTTCGACCTGCCCATCGACCGCATCCTGCACACCGGCTGCCCCCATTACTGGCGCTATGCCGAGAAGGGCGAGACCGAGGAGCAATTCGCCAGCCGCCGCGCCGAGGAACTGGAAAAGCTGATCCTGGCCGAGGGGCCGGACACCGTGGCCGCCTTCTTCGCCGAGCCGGTGATGGGCGCGGGCGGCGTCATCGTGCCGCCCAAGGGCTATTTCGAGAAAATCCAGGCGGTGCTGAAGAAGTACGACGTGCTGCTGGTGGCCGACGAGGTCATCACCGGTTTCGGCCGCACCGGCAACATGTTCGGCTGCGACACCTTCGGCATCCGCCCCGACATGATGACGGTCGCCAAGGGCCTGTCGTCGGGCTATCTGCCCATCTCGGCGCTGATCGTCGCCGGTCATGTGTACGAGCCCATCAAGCAGCAATCGGCCGAGATCGGCGCCTTCGGCCACGGTCTGACCTATGGCGGCCATCCGGTCCCGGCGGCGGTGGCGCTGGAAACCCTGAAGATTTATGCCGAGCGCGACATCGTCGGCCATGTGCGCAAGGTGGCCCCGGCGCTGCAGGACGGCTTGCGCGCCCTGCAACAGCATCCGCTGGTGGGCGAGGCGCGCGGCCTGGGCCTGATCGGCGCCCTGGAACTGGTCGCCGACAAGGATGGCAAGACGCCGTTCGATCCCAAGCTGGCGGTGGGCGCCCGCGTGGTCGCCAAGGCCCAGGCCAACGGCCTGATCCTGCGCGCCATGGGCGACGCGGTGGCCTTCGCCCCGCCATTGATCATCACCGAAGCCGAGATCGCCGAGCTGCTGTCGCGCTTCCGCACCGCGCTTGACGAAGCTCATGGAGAGCTGGTGGCGGCGGGCGCAGTGTCGCCATGACCCTGCGGGGATGAGGGAGATTAATCCCATGTAAGTTGCGCGGCGCCCGAACGATCCTTTACAGTCGCCGCAACAGTTGAGCCGTACAGCCCCTTGGGGCGGGCATGGAGGCAAGGGCCGATGGATTACCAGCACTATTTCACCAAGCGTATCGCCGATCTCCGGAGCGAGGGCCGCTATCGCGTCTTCGCCGATTTGGAGCGTCAGTGCGGCCGTTTCCCCGTCGCCACCAATTACCGCGACGGCAAGGTGCATGAAGTGACGGTGTGGTGCTCCAACGACTACCTGGGCATGGGCCAGCACCCCGAGGTTCTGGCCGCCGCCAAGGAAGCGGTGGACCGCTGCGGCGCCGGTGCCGGCGGCACCCGCAACATCTCGGGCACCAACCACTACCATGTGCTGCTGGAAGAAGAACTGGCGTCGTGGAACGCCAAGGAATCCGCCCTGCTGTTCACCTCGGGCTATGTGGCCAACGACACCACCCTGTCGACCCTGGCCTCGACCATTCCCGGCTGCGTGGTGTTCTCGGACGAACTGAACCACAATTCCATGATCGAGGGCATCCGCCATTCCAAGGCGCCCAAGCACATCTGGCGCCACAACGACCCGGAAAGCCTGGACGAGCTGCTGTCGGCGTATCCCAAGGAAACGCCCAAACTGGTGGCCTTCGAATCGGTCTATTCCATGGACGGCGACATCGCCCCCATCGCGGAAATCTGCGACGTGGCCGAGGCGCACAACGCCATGACCTATCTGGACGAAGTGCACGCGGCGGGCATGTACGGCCTGGGCGGCTCGGGCGTCGCCGAACGCGACGGCGTGCGCGACCGCATCACCATCATCCAGGCGACCTTGGCCAAGGCGGTCGGCGTGGTCGGCGGCTATATCGCTGGCTCGGCGGCGCTGGTGGATTACGTCCGCAGCTTCGGTCCCGGCTTCATCTTCTCGTCCTCCATGCCGCCCATGGTCGCCGCCGCCGCGCTGGCCTCCATCAAGGTGCTGCGCAAGGATCCCAGCATCCGCGACCGCCATCAGGAACGCGCCGCCACCACCAAGCGCCGTCTGGCCGAGGCCGGTATCCCGGTGCTGCCGTCGGTCAGCCACATCGTGCCGGTGATGGTGGGCAACGCCGCCCTGTGCAAGCAGGCGTCGGACCTGCTGCTGAACAAGCACAACATCTACGTCCAGCCCATCAACTATCCCACCGTTCCGGTCGGCACCGAGCGTCTGCGCATCACGCCGACGCCGCTGCACACCGATGAGATGATGGACCACCTGATCGCGTCGTTCGTGTCGGTGTGGGACGAACTGGGGCTGCACAAGGAAAAAGTGGCAGCTGAATAACCGGTTTTTCCCTCCCTCCCTTTGACCACCCCTACGGGTGCGTCTAGCATACAGGGACCATGGTGCCTTTTCAGGGAGGGGAAGGCAGAGTGCGAACACCGCGCATCCGCCATTATCTGGCCCTGCTGGTCCTGGCCGCCTTTTTACCGGTGGCCGGACTGGCGTTGGCCCTGTTCGCCCTGTCCATGCGGGCCGAGCATGAAACGGCGTGGCAGCGGGCCGAGGCCCGCTCCACCTTCGTTGCCGCCGCCCTGCAAACCCAGACCGACGCCCTGGTCGGCACCCTGGACGTGCTGTCCACCTCGCCCGCCTTGGCCGAGGGCGACCTGGGCGCCTTTCACGCCCAGGCCCGCACCATCACCGGCGAACGGGTGGACGCGGTATCGCTGATACGGCCCGACGGCGTGACCATCCTCAACAGCCGGGTGCCGCCCGACCAGCCGCCGCCGCCTTTCTCCGTACCGGTCGAGGATGTCCGCCGCGCCCTGGCGGAAAACCGCACGATCGTGACCGCGATCTTCACCGGCGCCACCTCGCACCGCTCCATCTTCGCCATTCTCAAGCCGGTGCTGGTGCAGGGCCAGCCCCACGCCCTGGCGGTCGGCCTGTTCGCCAGCCGTTTCGAGCCGCTGGTGGACCGCGCCGTGGCGCCGTGGACCGCCGCATTGCTGGACAGCGCCGCCCGGCCGGTCGCCCTGTTCCCCCGCCAGGGAGGGCCGGTGGATTTACACGGCACAGCCATCATCGACGCCCTGCGCAGCGCCGATAGCGGGCGTCTGACCCTGCGCCAGACCGATGGCACCGAACACATGGTGGTGTTCGAGAAAGTGCCGCTGTCCGGCTGGGTCGCCGTCAGCTCGCTGCCGCGCGACGCGGTCGAGGGACCGGCACGGCGCAACGCGGTGTTCTATGCCATCGGCGCCCTGGTGCTGTCGCTGCCCAGCGTCGCCCTGGCGCTGTGGCTGGGCGTGCGGTTGGCACATTCCATGAAGGCGCTGGCCGGATTCGCCGATGCCATGGGCGCCGAGCCGCCACCCGCCGATTTGCGCCTGCCGCCGCTCCAGCGATCCTGCCACGAACTGGACGTGGTCGCCCAACGGCTGGAACAAACCGCCTACGACGTCGCCGCCCGCGACGCGCAATTGCGCCAGCAACGCGACATCGCCCAGGACGCCGCCGAGCGGCTGGCGCGGCAATCCACCGAATTGTCCCGCTCCAACACCGATCTGGAGCAATTCGCCTATGTGGCCAGCCACGATCTGCGCGAGCCGTTGCGCATGGTCAGCAGTTTCCTGACCCTGCTGGAACGGCGGCTGGCGCCGCACATGGACGACGAGGCGCGGGAATATGTGAGCTTCGCCCGCGACGGCGCCCTGCGCATGGACCGCATGATCCTGGATTTGCTGCAATATTCCCGCGTCGGCCGCATCGAGAAGGAACGCGAGGCGGTGGATTTGAACCGCATGGTGCGGCTGGCCTGCGACGAACTGGCCGACAAGATCGCCGAATCCGGGGCAGAGATCGTCGTCGAAGACACGCTGCCGGTGGTGGACGGCTATCCCGGCGAGTTGGAACGGGTGTTTCAGAACCTGATCGGCAACGCCGTCAAATACCGCGCCGCCGACCGCCCGCCGCATATCACCATTTCCGCCACCGCCGAAAGCGAAGGCTGGCATGTGGTGGTGGCCGATAACGGCATCGGCATCGACCCGCAATTCCACGACCGCATCTTCGCCATCTTCCAGCGCCTGCACACCCGTGCCGCCTATGACGGCAACGGCATCGGGCTCGCCATCTGCAAGAAGGCGGTGGAACATCACGGCGGCCGCATCTGGGTCGAATCGGTGCCGGGCCAAGGCGCCGCCTTCCACTTCATCCTGCCCGCCGGGCGTGCTACGGTCGCCGCTTCGTAATTCCGAGGGATCGAAGATGAAACGGTGGTTGGCGATTTGCGCCCTGGGCCTGTTGGCGGGCTGTGGCGACGGCGAGATTACCGAGGTCGCGCGCTTCCCCTCGCCCATCGGCGGGCTGGACGCCGTGGTCGGGTCCATGAAGGCGGGCGAGTCCAATCCCTATGTGGTCACCCTGGTCAGGCCCGGCGACAACCCCGGCAAGGGTCCTCGCCTGCTGCTGGTGGACAAGGGCTCGGCACCGCGCGTGTCGTGGCGCGACCCCGACCACATCGACATCGCCTGCGACGGCGACGCCCGTATCTGGACCTACCGCAATTCCTGGACCAACGGCACCGCCACCGTGGCGGTCGGCCTGGATTGCGGCACCAAGGGCTGGCGCTGATGCTGCTGGACACGGTGCAGCTTTGGGGTTTCCTGGCCGCCGCCGTTCTGGTCACCCTGGCGCCCGGTCCCGACAATCTGATGGTCCTCAGCCTGTCGTTGGCCCGTGGCCGCAAGCAAGGCGTGGCCTTCGCCCTGGGCTGCGCCGCCGGATGCCTTAATCACACCGCCCTGGCGGCGCTGGGCGTGGGGGCGCTGATCGCCGCCTCGCCCGTCGCCTTCACCGCATTGAAGATCGCGGGCGGTCTCTATCTGGTGTGGCTGGGTGTCCAGGCCCTGCGCCACGCCGGGTCGGCCCAGGCCGCCGCAGCCGCCGAGGGCGATTGCCGCAAGCTGTTCCTGCGCGGCCTGATGGCCAATGCCATCAATCCCAAGGTGGTGCTGTTCTTCCTGGCCTTCCTGCCGCAATTCGTCGATCCGGCGCGCGGCGATGCGCCGTGGCAGATGGCGGCGCTGGGCCTGATCTTCGCCGTCCAAGGCGCCTTGCTGTTCGGGCTGATCGGCCTGGGCGGCGGTCATCTGGGGCAAATCCTGGCCCGCAACCCGGCCATCAAGCCGTGGCTGGACCGCGTGGCGGGCGTCACCTTCATCGGCATCGGCGCCCGATTGGCGCTGGGGCGGTAACCCCAGCGCCTTGCGGTCTTATACCAAATCCCGGTGAGTGAAACTCATTGGGATTTGGTTAGGCCCAAGGGGCCGCGCGGCTTATGCCGCGGGAGGCAAGTGTTTCGGAGAAACACGCCCGCCGTTTGAGGGCGCCGGTGATCGGTTTCGATCACCGGGATATGGTCTTACGCCGCCTCGCGCTCCCCCAGATAGGCGATCAGATCGGCGATGGTGATCAGCGCCAAGCCGTGTTGCCGGGCGTAGTCGGTCACCTGTTGGCCGCGCGCCATGGTGCCGTCCGGGTTCATCAACTCACACAGCACGCCCGCCGGGGCCAGACCGGCCAGCCGCGCCAGCTCCACCGAGGCTTCGGTGTGGCCGGGGCGCTCGCGCACGCCGCCCGCCCGCGCGATCAGCGGGAAGACGTGACCGGGGCTGACGATGCGCACGTCGCCCACGGCAGAGTTGAGGGCGGCGAGGATGGTGGCGACGCGGTCCGTGGCCGAGACGCCGGTGGAAACGCCGCTGGCCGCCTCGATGGATTGGGTGAAGGCGGTGCCATAGCGCGAGCCGTTGCTGCGCACCATGGGCGACAGGCCCAGCGCCGCCGCCTTGTCGGGGGTCAGGCACAGGCAGACGATGCCGCTGCCGTCACGGATCATGCGGGCCATGATGGCGTCATCGACGCTTTCGGCGGCGCAGATCAGATCGGCCTCGTTCTCGCGGTCGGCGTCGTCCTGCACCAGGATCGGACGTCCGGCGCGCAATTCGGCCAAGGCGGCGGGAATGGAAGAGAAAGACATATGAAACGCTCCTGGTCCTTGCGGTTGTCAGAGCGCTTCCGGGCACGGACACGGGTTCCCACCCCCGCGCCTTGTGGCACGAAGGAAAGGCCCGCCATCTTCTTTCATCCGGACTGTGACCGTCGGCGCCGGATTTCGACCGGCTCTGCTGACCCGCCAGCCAAAGGCCGACGGCGCTCGCGGGCTCGCGGAGACACACTCCGCCTACCGCCGGTGGGGAGTTTCACCCCGCCCTGAAGACGCAGGGGCAATATAGGGGGTGGATCAGACTTCCGCCAGTTCCAGTTCGTCGGGACCGGCTTCGTCGGCGGCGCGGGTCTTGTCACGCACCGCCATGGCCTCGGCCAGATAAGTGGCGAAGCCCTTGGGATTGAACGGCTTGATCAGATACCCCGCCGCCTTCAGCGCCTTGGCCTTGCCCAACAGCGCCGTTTCCTTGTTGCCGGTAAAGATGAACACCGGCGTCGCCGCCAGGATCGGGTCCATGGCCGCCCGCACGCCGCCCAGCAGCGACAGGCCGTCCACCGGCTCCATTTCCAGATCGCACACCACCAGATTGGGCCGCTTCTGGCACACCAGCCGCAAGCCCTCGGCACCATCGCGGGCGGTGAACACCTCTTCCGCGCCCATGTTGGACAGCAGGCGCTCCAACAATGTGCGGGTGGTGTCGTCGTCCTCGACCACCACAGCGGTGAAATCAGTGCGGTGAAAGCGATTCATCATGGTTTTTTATACCAAAGAAGAATACGCCCCACCAGCGCCACTACTTGCCCTTGCGCGGCCTCGGCTGCGGCTTCGGCACCGGCACCGGCTTGGCCGGGCGGGGCGCCGCCGCCATCTCGGCCAGAGCCTGGATTGCCGGTTCGTAGCCCTGCGCCGCCGCCCGCTTCAGCCATTGCGTCGCCTCGGGCAGATTCAATTGCGCGCCGACGCCGGTGCGCAGGGATTGCGCCAGCAGGTATTGGGCGATGTCGTCGTTGCGTTCGGCGGCGCCGCGCAGCCACGCCACGCCCTTCTTGGCGTCCCACGGCACGCACCAGCCATTCAGCACCATGAAACCCAATTCGCGCTGCGCCTGGACCAGACCGCGTTCCGCCGCATCGCGCATCAGCTGCCCGGCTTCGGCGCAATCGGTGCGGCGCCTGTCCTCGCCGCGCAACACCACCGCCAGCAGGAACCGCGCCTCGATGTCGTCCTGGGCCGATGCCTTGCGCAACCAGGCTTCCGCCTGCGCCGGATCGGCGGCGACGCCGCGCCCCAAACGGTAGAAATCGCCCAATTCGCGCTGCGCCGGAGCATAACCGCGCTGGGCGGAACGGGTGTAACGGCGGGCGGCCTCGGCCGGGTCGCGGCTGGCGAACATCTCGCCCAAACGATATTCGGCGATCTCGTCGCCCTGATCGGCGGCACGGCGCAGCCAGAACTCGGCCGTCTTGAGGTCGCGTGCCACGCCCAGGCCCCGGAAATAGGCGAAGCCCAGATTGCGCTGCGCCGCCGCGTGGCCCAGCCGCGCCGCCCGCCCGAACCATCCCGCGGCGGCGGCATCGTCCTCGGCCACGCCCGCGCCGTACCAGTGACGCAGTCCCAGGGCATTCTGGCAATCGGGAGCATTGGCAGCGGCGGCGCGGCGCAACAACGCCAGGGACGACGCCGACGGCGCATCCCCCTGGGACAACAGCAACGCCCGGCCACAGGCGGCGCGCGGCTGATCCAAAGTCACCGCCAGGGCGGCAAGGCCACCCAGGACAGCGACCGACGGCAAAGTCATCCACAGAAAACGGCGCATACCCGGCAACCCACGGCCTAAAGATGCTTGCAGCTTAAAGCAACTATCGGACGTCCTTGAAGCGAAAATCCAGCCGGACCTCGAACGGCGCCTTTTCCCGCAGGGCGGGCGGCAGCTTGACCGGCTGGGCCTGACGGACGGCGCGCAACAGGGCGTCGATGATGCGCCGTTCCAGGGAATTGGGCGGCAGGGCGTTGTAGCCGTCGAATACCTCGACCGGATTCCACGGACGGCGGGCATCATAGATGTCGCGGAAATAGCCGTCTTCCCCAACGGTCACCGCCATCTGCACGTAGCTCTTGCCGTCTCGGGCGCCGAGGTCCTTGGGCTGCACCCAATGGCGCATCACCTGCCCCAACACGAAATCCCGTTCGTTCTGGGTGACCGGCGGCGGCTTCTTGGGCTTGGGCTCCGGCTTGGGCTCGGGCCGGGCCTGAGGCGCGGCGGGGGCGCTGTCGGGTTCCTTGACCAGCGGACGGCTGGAACGCTGGGCCAGGATGCCCTCTTCCAATTGCGGCACCGGGATGCCCTGTTCCGTGGCCTTGGGCACGGCGGCCTTGTGCCCGGTCTCGGCCTGGGGTGCGGGCGCGGGCGGCGGTTCGGCGGTCAGTTCCACCTGGATCGCCGGTTCCTCGGCGCGATGTTCGGGCACGGGAAAGCCCATCCACACCAAGGCCAACAGCAGATGCAGCACCGCCGACAACACCAGCGGCACCCAGGCGCGGCGGCGCGGCGACGGAATCAGGTCAAGAACGGGGGCGGCCAACATGGCCCGCACCATAACGCCAAGCCGCCCACCGGGAAAAGAGGCAAGCTAGGTCCTGGGCCGTGCCGGATTGCCGCAGACCAGCGCCCCGGCGGGCACGTCGTGGGTGACCACCGAGCCCGCGCCCACCACCGCCTCGTCACCGATGGTGATGCCGGGCAGGATGATGGCGCCGCCGCCGATCCACACGTTGCGGCCGATGGTGATGGCGTGGCCGAATTCCACGCCGGTGGCCCGTGCCGCCGCCTCGCGCGGGTGGTCGGCGGTCAGGATCTGCACGCCGGGACCGATGCGGCAGTCATCACCGATGGTGACGTCAGCCTCGTCCAGGATGATGCAGTTGAAATCCAGCGACACCCGTGCCCCCAGCCGGATATTGACGCCGTAATCGCAATGAAAGGGCGGCCGCACCACGGTACCCGGCCCCACCGCGCCCAGGCGCTCCGCCAGAATGCGCCAACGCTCCTCGGCGGGCAGCGCCAGCGACGCGTTGTAGCGGGCCAGCCAACGGTGATTGGCGTGCTGCTTAGCCAGCAATTCATGGCAATGCGGGTCGAACCCCTCGCCCGACTTCATCTTGTCGAATTCACTGCGCGACATAATTCCCCCCTGGGAATGGGAGGGGGCGCGGTCAGAGACGGTGCGGGTAGATGTATCCCAGGTAACACGGATAAACGCGGATGGGCGGGGATGGGCACGGATGAAAAGAATGATTTAAAAAAATCCGTGTTCATCCGTGAGCCGCGCAGCGGCATCCGTGCTCATCCGTGTTACCTGGGGACGTTCCGCCCACACAGGCGCAAACCACGCCCCCCTCAAAAACGAAAAAGGGGCAGAGGTTTCCCCCTGCCCCACTTTCAGGCTCAGTGCATGCCCGACCCGCTGGCGTCGCCCAAGGCCGCCTGGGCGGCGGCAAGGCGGGCGATCGGCACGCGGTAGGGCGAGCACGACACGTAATCCAGGCCGACGCGCTGGCAGAAGGCGATGGAGGACGGGTCGCCGCCATGTTCGCCGCAAATGCCCAGCTTGATGTCGGGCCGGGTGGCGCGGCCGCGTTCGGAAGCGATCTTGACCAGTTCGCCCACGCCCTGCTGATCCAACTGGGCAAAGGGATCGTGTTCGTAGATGCCCTTGGCGCGGTACACCTCGATGAACGGGCCGGAATCGTCGCGGCTCATGCCGAAGGTGGTCTGGGTCAGATCGTTGGTGCCGAACGAGAAGAACTCGGCGGTCTCGGCGATCTCGCCCGCCAGCAGGGCGGCACGCGGCAGTTCGATCATGGTGCCCACATGGTACTTGACCGAATAGCCCTCGGCCGAGAACACCTGGACAGCCACCTTGTCGATGCTGGCCTTGAGCAGGTCCAGTTCCTTCTTGGCGCCGACCAGCGGGATCATGATTTCCGGCGTCACGGTACGGCCGGTATCGCGGGACACATGCACGGCGGCCTCGAAAATGGCCTGGGCCTGCATCTCGTAGATTTCCGGATAGGTGATGCCCAGGCGGCAGCCGCGATGGCCCAGCATGGGGTTGGATTCATGCAACGCCGCATTGCGCGCCGTGATCAACGCCACGTCCACGCCCGCTTCCTTGGCCACTTCGGCGATCTCGTCGTCGGTGTGGGGCAGGAATTCGTGCAGCGGCGGGTCCAGCAGGCGGATGGTCACCGGCAGGCCCTGCATGATGTTGAACAGATCGATGAAGTCCTGACGCTGATAGGGCAGCAGCTTGGCCAAGGCGGCGCGGCGGCCCTTTTCATCGCCGGACAGAATCATCTCGCGCACCGCCAGGATGCGCTTGGGATCGAAGAACATATGCTCGGTGCGGCACAGGCCGATGCCCTCGGCGCCGAACTTGCGCGCGGTGGCGGCGTCCAGCGGCGTTTCGGCATTGGCGCGGACCTTGAGGATACGGATGGTGTCCACCCATTCCATCAGGGTGGCGAAATCGCCGGTCAGTTCCGGCTGCACGGTCGGCACCGCGCCCAGGAACACCTCACCGGTGCCGCCGTCGATGGTGATGACCTCGCCTTCCTTGACTTCCTTGCCCGCCACCTTGAGCAGCCGGGCATTGTAATCCACGCGGATTTCACCGGCACCGGCCACGCAGGGCGTGCCCATGCCGCGCGCCACCACGGCGGCGTGGCTGGTCATGCCGCCACGGGTGGTCAGGATGCCCTGAGAGACGTGCATGCCGCCGATATCCTCGGGGCTGGTCTCGACGCGGACCAGGATGACCTTTTCCTTCTTGTCCTTGACCCAGTGCTCGGCATCCTCGGCCGAGAACACGATCTTGCCCGAGGCGGCGCCCGGCGAAGCGGGCAGGCCGCGCGCCAGCATGTTGCGCGGCGCCTTGGGGTCGAGCGTCGGGTGCAGCAACTGGTCCAGCGCCGCCGGATCGATGCGGCCGATGGCCTCCTTGCGGGTGATCAGGCCTTCGCGCGCCATGTCCACGGCGATCTTCAGCGCCGCCTTGGTGGTGCGCTTGCCGGTGCGGGTCTGGAGCATCCACAGGCGCTTTTGCTGCACCGTGAATTCCATGTCCTGCATGTCCTTGTAGTGCGCCTCCAGCTTGTGGCGGATGGCGTTCAGCTCCTTGAACACATCGGGCATGACCTCTTCCATGGAGGGCAGGTGGGAATCCTGCGCTTCCTTGCCCTGAATGGTCAGCTGCTGCGGGGTACGGATGCCCGCCACCACGTCCTCGCCCTGGGCGTTGACCAGGAACTCGCCGTAGAAGGCGTTGTCGCCGGTGCTGGGATCACGGGTGAAGCACACGCCGGTGCAGCAATCGTCGCCCATGTTGCCGAACACCATGGCCTGGACGTTGACGGCGGTGCCCCAGCTTTCCGGGATGTCGTGCAGGCGGCGGTAGATGATGGCGCGGTTGTTCATCCACGAGCCGAACACGGCACCGACGGCACCCCACAGCTGTTCCTTGACGTCCTGCGGGAACGGCTTGCCCAGGGTCTTCTCGACCATGACCTTGTACTTGCCGACCACAATCTTCCAATCGTCGGCGCTCAGGTCGGTATCCAGCGACAGGCCCTTGTCCTCCTTGTGGAGGTCCAGGATTTCCTCGAAATGATGGTGGTCGATCTCAAGGACCACGTTCGAGAACATCTGGATGAAGCGGCGATAGGAATCATAGGCGAAACGTGCATCGCCCACCTTCTTCGCCAGACCTTCCACCGACACGTCGTTCAGGCCCAGATTCAGGATGGTGTCCATCATGCCGGGCATGGAGGCGCGGGCGCCGGAACGCACCGACACCAACAGCGGGTTGGCATCGTCGCCGAACTTGGCGCCCATGGTCTCCTCGACCTTGGCCAGGGCGTCCTGCACCGCCTCCACCAGCTCGGGCGGATAGGCGTGGCCGTTGGCGTAATAATAGGTACAGACCTCGGTGCTGATGGTGAAGCCGGGGGGCACCGGGATGCCGAGATTGCTCATCTCGGCCAGGTTGGCACCCTTGCCGCCCAGCAAATTCTTCATGTCGGCGCGGCCTTCCGCACGGCCGGCACCGAAGCTGTACACCCACTTGCTCATGGCACGTTCCTCGTCGGTGGACAAAGCACGGGCGCCCCGGCCGGGGCACCCGTACCGATGTGAAATCGTGACCCTTTTCGCCGTCAAAAAACAGATGGTATTTCGGCGATCAGCGTCCCGTCGAACGGGGGTTACCCCCCGTTCTTATCCCCCCTGTGTAATCAACAGGCTTCTCAGGAAAACCCGTCATTCCCGCGAAAGCGGGAATCCATGCATCCGCCCCATCCCCGCCGTGGACACCCGCTTTCGCGGGTGTGACGGGAACAGGGAAGATCAGCCCTCGATACGGGCGAAATCGGCGACCTCGCCCATGGCCGCGCCGATTTCCGCCAAAAGCTTCAGGCGGTTGACGCGGATGGCAGGCTGATCGGTGTTGACCGTCACCTTGTCGAAGAAGGCATCGACCGGGCGGCGCAGGCGGGCCAGGGCGGCCATGGCGCCCGCGAAATCCTCGGCCTTCAGCGCCGAATTGGCCGCCTGACGTACCTCGGCCAGGGCGGCATGCAGCGCCTTTTCCTCGGCCTCGACCAACGCCCCCGCGTCGGCCGGAGTGGCATAGGAAATGCCGTCCTTCTTTTCCTCGATGCGCACGATGTTGGCGGCGCGGCGATAGGCGATCACCAGATTGGCACCGTCGTCCGAGCCCAGGAAATCGCCCAGGGCATCGACGCGGGCCAGCATGCGCACCAGATCGTCCTCGTCACCCAGGCCGAACACGGCATTGACCAGATCGTGGCGCACGCCCTTTTCCCTGAGGTGCACCTTGAGGCGATCGGCGAAGAACTCCATCAGGTCTTCGGCCACCCGCTTGGGATCACCCGACAGGGTGCCCGGCTTGAACTGGGCATGGGCGAACTGGAACAGGGTGAACAGCGGCAGGCGCAGGCCGTTTTCCACCACCAGACGGATGACGCCCAGCGCGGCGCGGCGCAAGGCGAACGGGTCCTTGGAACCCGTCGGCTTTTCGTCGATGGCGAAGAAACCGACCAGGGAATCGATCTTGTCGGCCAGCGAGGCGCAGACGCTGAGCGGCGCGGTCGGCACCGTGTCCGACGGGCCGAGCGGCGAGTAATGCTCGGCAATGGCGTCGGCAACGCCCGGCTTTTCGCCGTCGTTCAGGGCGTAATAGCGGCCCATGATGCCCTGGAGTTCCGGGAACTCGCCCACCATCTCGGTGCTGAGGTCGGCCTTGGCCAGTTCGGCGGCGCGCTCGGCATCGGCGGCCGGGGCATTGCCGACAAAGGCGGTCAGGTGGCGCGACAACACCTTCATGCGCGCGACCTTGTCGGCCATGGTGCCCAGCTTGGCGTAGAACAGGCGTTCCGCCAGCTTGGGCAGGCGCGAATCCAGACGGGCCTTGCGGTCGGTGTCCCAGAAGAAGGCGGCGTCGGACAGACGGGCGCGCAGCACGCGTTCGTTGCCCGCGACGATGGCGGCGCCGCCGTCACTGGCTTCCATGTTCGAGGTGACCAGGAAGCGCGGCGCCAGCTTGTCGCCGTTCATCAGCGAGAAGTACTTCTGGTGGGCGCGCATGGAGGTGATCAGCACTTCCTGCGGCACGCCCATGAACTTGTCGTCGATGGTGCCGACCAGCACGTTGGGTCGTTCCACCAGACCGGTGACCTCGGCCAGCAGGCCGTCATCGGCGCGCAGGCTCAGACCCTCGCGCGCGGCGGCGGCTTCGGCCTGGGACAGGATGGCATGGCGGCGCTCCACCGGGTCCAGCACCACCTTGGCGGCGGCCAGCTTGGCGGCGTAATCGGCGAAATCCGTGACCGTGAACTCGGCCGGGGCCAGGAAGCGGTGGCCGCGCGACAAATTGCCCGCGCTGATGGGACCAAAGGTCACGGGGACCACGGCGCCGTCGAACAGGCACAGGATGGATTGCAGCGGCCGCACCCAGCGCACGGTATTGGCGCCCCAGCGCTGCGACTTGGGCCACGGGAAGTCGGCCATGGCGGCCTCGACCACTTCCTTGACGACCTCGACGGTGGCGCGGCCCTTGCGGTTGATCACCGCGAAATAGAACACGCCCTTGCCGGTGTCGCGCTGCTCCAGTTCATCGAGCTTGAGGCCCGAGGAGGCCAAAAAGCCGTTCAACGCCTGTTCCGGGGCGCCGACACGCGGGCCGCGCTTTTCCTCGGACACGTCGGGACCGGCCACCGGCAGCCCCTCGATCACCAGCACCAGACGGCGCGGGGTGACGTAGGTGCGGACGCCGTCGCCGGTCAGGCCGTTCTTGCCCAGGCCATCGACCACCAGACGCTGAAGGTCCTCGGCGGCGCGGGCCTGCATGCGGGCGGGGATTTCTTCCGAGAAGATTTCAAGCAGAAGCTCGGCCATTTCTTAAGCCTCCTTCTTGGTACGGGAGGCCAGCCAGCCCTCGCAGCACGCCTTGGCGAGCGCGCGGACGCGGCCGATATAGGATTGACGCTCGGTGACCGAGATCACGCCGCGCGCGTCCAGCAGGTTGAAGCGGTGCGACGCCTTGATGCACTGGTCATAGGCGGGCAACGCCAGACCGGCCTTCAGCAGCGCCTCGCATTCCTTTTCCGCATCCAGGAAGTGGCGGTACAGCATCTCGGTATCGGCGTGTTCGAAATTGTGGGCCGAGTATTCCTTCTCGGCCTGCAGGAACACGTCGCCATAGGTGACGCCGTCGCCGTTGAAATCCAGGTCATAGACGTTCTCGACGCCCTGGATGTACATGGCCAGACGTTCCAGGCCGTAGGTCAGCTCGACCGCCACCGGATCGCATTCGATGCCGCCGACCTGCTGGAAATAGGTGAATTGCGTCACTTCCATGCCGTCGCACCACACTTCCCAGCCCAGGCCCCAGGCGCCCAGCGTCGGGCTTTCCCAATCGTCCTCGACGAAGCGGATGTCGTGGGCCAGCGGATCGACGCCCAGACGGCGCAGGGAATCCAGATAGAGTTCCTGGGCGTTGGGCGGCGACGGCTTCAGCAGCACCTGGAACTGGTAATAATGCTGAAGGCGGTTAGGGTTCTCGCCATAGCGGCCATCCTTGGGACGGCGCGACGGCTGCACATAGGCGGCCTTCCACGGCTCCGGCCCCAGCGCCCGCAAGGTGGTCGCCGGGTGGAAGGTACCGGCGCCGACCTCCATGTCGTAAGGCTGGAGGATGACGCAACCCTGCTCGGCCCAGAAGTTTTGCAGAGTCAGGATCAGTTGCTGGAAGCTGGGCTTCTTGGCGCCGCTGTGGCCCATGGAATTCCGCCGTGAAAAGGGTGGACAGAAAATCGGTCGGCAAACCTAACCAGCGCACCGGCCATGGTCAAGGGTGCGGGGCGCAGACCTATGCTTGCATGGAAGCGATCTTGCGGCCCGTAAGGGGCATTGATAGGCTCCGCCAATCCAAAGATTGAATCGCCATATCGTGATAGCGCCATTGAGGGAACCCATGACCGACTTGCAGCAACGCCTTCAGAACCAGAAGGACCGAGCATCCTTCGGTTTCGTCATGGCGGTCTTCATCCTGGTGGCCGCGCTGTGGCTGATCGCCTCGGCGGCCTGCGTCGCATCCATCGCCGCCGCCTTTCACACCGGAGCGGGCATCCTGATCGGCCTGATCTTTCTGTATTTCACCGCGCCGGTCATCTTCACCCCCTATGTGGTGATCAAGAATTTCGTGCTGTGGCGCCATTACATGGAACGCCACCACCGCGCCCGCTTCATCGATTCAGACTGCTTCCTGGGCGAGGACGAAGCGAAGCTCTACCGGATCGTCCACGATCTCTCGGTCAAGCTGGGCCTGCGTTCGGTCCCCGCCGTGGCGCTGATCCCCGAGGAGATCAACGCCTTCGCCATCGGCACCAAGCCGACCGATTCCGGTGTGTTCCTGGGCGCGCCGCTGCTGGAAAAGATGAGCTGGGACCAGATCGAGGCTGTCATGGCCCATGAACTGGGCCATGTCTACAGCCGCGATGTCGCGGCCTCGCACATGATCGACACCGTACTGCGGGCGGTCGAGAGCATCCTGGTGGCACCGTTGGCGAAGTTGTCACGGCTGGGCATGGGCGCCGGGGCCAACATGGCGCAATCGGCCTCCATGTTCTGGTTCGTGCGCGGCTCGGGCGGGATGGGGCTATTCGGGCTGGCGCTGCAACTGGTGTTCATGATGGTCATGATCCCGTTGCTGCTGTTCAACTGGCTGCTTCAGGTATTCTTCGGCCTGATCCAGGCCATCCATTCGCGCAAGCGGGAGTTCCGTGCCGACGCCGTGGCCGCCCTGCTGACCAATCCCGATGCCATGGTCTCGGCCCTGGCCGGGCTGGAGCGCATCATCGTCCCCATGAAGCGCTCCCAGGACCACTTGGCCTATTCCAAGATCGTGTTCAAGGCCGTGCCGGAACGGTCGGCCATGGAATTATGGGGCCTGTTCCCCGACTGGTTCTCGTCGCATCCACGAACCGTGGACCGCATCAAGGCGCTTCTGGACGGAGTGTACCTGCGATGAGTGACCTGAACGTCAATGTGATCCGCGGCACCGCCCAGAATTTCACCCTGCCCGCCACGCCGTATCAACCGGCGCAAAGCACCCGCAAGCTGATGCTGTGGTGGGGCTTGTACTCCCTGGTTCTGGCCGGGGCCTGGATCTTCGGCACCACCACCGCCCCGACGTCGCATTCGGCGACGAACAAGGCGGTGCTGCAACAGCCCCCGGCGGAACGCCCCAAGCCGGTGAAATCAGAGGCAAAACCCAAAGCCGAAATCCCGGCAAAGCCGCAGCAACAGGAAGCAGCCCCAGTCGTCGCCCCGACGGCTCCGCCTGTTCTTGCCCCGACGGCTCCGCCTGTTGTTGTTCCGACGGCTCCGCCTGTTGTTGCCAAAGAACCGCCCCGCATCGAAATTCCCATGCCGCCGCCCGCTATTCCCCAAGCGCCGACGGTGCTGCGTGCGGAAAAGGGTGCGGTCAAGGTCAAGACCACGTCGACCCTGATCCTGACCACCAAGGGAACCAAGACCGAAATCGCCCTGGCCGGAATCAAAGGCAGCGGCGGCACCACCGCCCGCGAGTTCCAGGACTTCATCGACCTCTATGCGCCGGTTCAGTGTGAAGGTGGCGGCCCCTGGACCTGCTCGGTGACCATCGACGGACAGCAAGTGGATCTTGCCGCCGCTGCCTTGCGTAACGGCGCCGCCCGCACCACGGACGACGCGTCCGACGCCTATCGCCGCCACGAAGCTCAAGCCAAAGCCGAACAGAAGGGAATCTGGAAGAAATGAACAGGAAACTGGTTTCGGCCGCACTTGCCGTCACGTTCATGACCTCGGCCTGCGCCACCGACAACAACGGCAAGACCAGCAACGAAGGCATCGGCACCGTGTTGGGCGCGGTCGGCGGCGCCCTGGTCGGCTCGGCCTTCGGCAAGGGCAATGGCAAGATCGCCGCCATCCTGGCCGGAGCCGCCATCGGCGGCATCATTGGCAACCGGATCGGCGCCTCTCTGGACGAAGACGAGAAACTGGCCATGGCCAACGCCACCCAGCAGGCGGCGGAAAACGCCCGCACCGGCGAACGGGTGGAATGGTCGGCGCCGGATCAACCGGCGGCATCACCGGAAGCCCGCGCCTCGGTGCCGGTGCCGCAGCCCGAACAGCCGCAACAAACCGCCCAAAGCACCACCGCCAAGCCGCAGGCAAAGACCACGCAGACGGCCTCGGCTCAGACGACGTCGGGCAACAAGGCGCGGGGCTGGATCATCCCCAAATCCGACCCGGTCCGCACCGCCGACGGCCGCACTTGCCGCGACGTGGAACAGGGCGTCGAGAAGAACGGCAAAACCGACGTGGAAACCGTCACCATGTGCCGCCAGCAGACCAGCGACGGCACCCGTTGGGTGTTGCCCAGCTAATTCCCCCCCGGCCCGGACGGCATCCGCCATCCGGGCCGACCTTGACCACACTCAAGGCGTGCGCGGCAACGGGATCATAGATTCGGCCCAATCCCTACGATCGCGGATCGCGCCCCATGATCTCCCAGTCTCAGGCCTTGGCAGCCCTCAAGTCGGTCATCGATCCCGACGTGGGCATCAATATCGTCGATCTCGGCATGGTCGAGTTGGTTTCCGCCGACGACGGCGGCGTGCGTGTCGCCCTGATCATGACCACCCCGGCCTGTCCGCAAAGCGGTTATCTGCGCGACGAAAGCGTGCACGCCCTGGAACAGGCGGGCGCCGTCACCCCCAATGTCGAAGTGCTGGACGCGCCGTTGTGGAGCCCCGAGCGGCTGAGCGACGATGCCCGCAAGGTGCTGGGATGGTGATCCCGCCCCTGCCGCTGCTGCTGGCCGGGGCCGTCAGCCTGCTGGCCGGTCTGGCGGCGGGCATCGCCCGGCTGGGCGTGGACTTGCAACTGGATTTCGTCCATCTGCACGGGCCGCTGATGGTGTGCGGCTTTTTCGGCACGGTGATCGCCATCGAGCGCGCCGTGGCGCTGGGCCGTCCCTGGGCCTTCGCCGCGCCCTTTTCCACCGGCGGCGGCGGGCTGTTGCTGCTGGCCGGAGCGGACAGCGCGGGCGCCATCCTGCTGACCCTGGGCTCGCTGGTGTTCCTGGCCGTGGCCGTCACCGTAATCCGCCGCCAGCCCGAGCCCTTCACCCGCCTGCTGGCCCTGGGCGCCCTGGCCTGGGCCTTGGGCAACGTTCTGTGGGCCAGCGGCTCGGCGGTGTCCGAGGTGGTGCCGCTATGGGCGGCCTTCCTGGTGCTGACCATCGCCGGTGAACGGCTGGAGCTGTCGCGTTTCCTCAAACCCTGGCGCTGGCGCAACCCGTCGCTGGCGGTGCCGGTGCTGCTGATCGGCGGCGGCGCCGGTCTGGCGGCGGCGGGCCTGCCCCTGGCCTGGACCGCCTTCGGCCTGGGTTGCGTCGCCCTGACCCTGTGGGCGGCGGTCAACGACGTCATCCGCCGCACCATCCGTCAACCCGGCCTGACCCGCTATGTGGCGCTGTGCCTGGCCTCGGGCTATGTCTGGCTGGGAATCGGCGGGCTGCTGTTGCCCACCTTGGACAGCGGCTTGACCAGCCCGCGCTATGATGCGGGCCTGCATGCCGTGTTCGTCGGCTTCGTCTTTTCCATGGTGTTCGGCCACGCCCCGGTGATCCTGCCCGCCGTGCTCAAGGTCCGGCTGCCCTTCGCCTTTACTTTCTATGTGCCGCTGGCCTTCCTGCACGCCTCGCTGATCCTGCGGGTGGCGGGCGATCTGGGTGGGGTCGAGGCATTGCGGCAGGCGGGCGGCGTACTGAATGCCGTCACCGTGATCGGCTTTGCGCTGATGGTGGTGACGAATGTGCTGCGGGCGCGGCGGTAGCCCTTACTTCCGCGGCTTGGCCCGCGCCGTCGGTTCGGCCTGCATAGGGTCGTCGGGCCACCAATGCTTGGGGTACTGGCCCTTCAAATCGGCTTTGACCGCGTGATAGGCATTAGCCCAGAAGCTGGCGAGGTCGCGGGTGACCTGCACCGGGCGACGGGCCGGGGACAGCAGGTGCAGCAGCAGCGGCACCTTGCCGTCCAGGATGCGCGGGGTGTCGGCGCAGCCGAACATTTCCTGCAAACGCACCGCCAGCACCGGAGTTTCGCCGGAATAGTCGATGGGCACGCGGCTGCCCGAGGGCACGGTGACGTGGGTCGGCAACAGATCATCCAGACGGCGCGCCATGTCCCACGGCACCAGACCGCGCAAGGCCTGGGACAAATCCAGCCGGGTCAGATGGGCGCGGCGGGTGATGCCGGTCAGATAGGGCGCCAGCCACTCCTCCAGGCCATCCAGTAGCACCGGGTCGGACAGATCGGGCCAGCCGCCATCGGGATCGAGGCGGCGCAGCAATTCCACTCGCTCGCGCCATTTACTCAGGTCACCGCTCCACGGCAAGCAGGTCAGCCCCATGACCCGCACGCCCTCGGCCATGGCGGCGGCCAGGGCATCGGGGGCGGCGCTGTCCAACTTCTGCTCGTCCAGCACCAGGGCGAACAGGCGGCGCTGGCGGCTGGCCCGCACCATCTCGTCGCGGCGATCCCAGGCCACCGCCTCGACGGTGCGGATGGATTCGGCGAAATGCTCCTCGATCTCGGCCTTGGTCAGGGCGGCGGCCAGGAAGATGCGGGCCTCGCGCCGGTCGCCGTCCAGTTCAGCGGCCACCAGCCATTCTTCGGCGCTCAGCGGCTCGGCATCGGCGAACAGGGCGCCGCGTCCGCCCGACAGGGCATAGCGCGGCTCGCCGCCCGGACGGCGGCGGGCGATGCGGTCGGGATAGGCGAAGGCCAGCACGATACCGGCATCCAGTCCCTCGCCATCTTCCTGCCCCGGCTTGAGGCCGACGCGGCGGCGCCATTCCTTGGCTGCTTGCCGCACCCGGGCCAGGGCGCCGCGATCCACCGCCAGCCCGCGCACCTGCTCGGACTGGCCGCGCAGGGCATCCAGGCGCAGGCGTACATCGGAATCACGGAAACCGCGCTCGGCCTTGATGACGTCGCGCTCGCCCAGGATGGCGGCCAGATCGCAGGCCAGCCCACCCAAGCCAAGGTCGCGGGCCCGCAATATCATATGGGCGAGGCGCGGATGCATGGCGAGGCGGTTCATGGCGCGGCCATGGCCGGTGATGCGGCCGCCCTCGTCCACCGCCCCCAATTCGGCCAGCAAATCCCGCGCCTGGGCCAGGGCGGCGGCGGGCGGCGCGTCCAGCCACGCCAGGGCATTGGCGTCGGCGATGCCCCATTGCGCCAGATCCAGGGCCAGCGGCGCCAGATCGGCCTCTGTCACTTCCGGGGCGGTGAACAATTGCAGGGCGCGGTCCTCGGCCTCGGACCACAGGCGATAGCACACGCCCGGCGCGGTACGCCCGGCGCGGCCCCGGCGCTGATCGGCCGAGGCACGGCTGACCGGCAGCGTCACCAACCGGGTCATGCCGGAACTGGGATCGAAGCGCGGCACCCGCATCTGGCCGCCATCCACCACCACCCGCACGCCGTCGATGGTCAGCGAGGTTTCGGCGATGGCCGTCGCCAGCACCACCTTGCGCCCGTCGCCGCCCCGGCGGATAGCGCGGTCCTGGGCCTCGGCGGGCAAATCACCGTAGAGCGGCGCGATGGTCACGCCCCGCGCCGCCGGATGCTCGGCCAGCAGCGCCTCGACCCGGCGGATTTCACCGGCGCCGGGCAGGAAGACCAGCACGTCGCCCTCTTCCTCGCGCAACGCCTGCCCCACCGCGTTTGCTACGCCATCGGCGAAGCGGCGCGGTTCCGGCCGGGCCAGGAAGCGGGTTTCCACCGGAAAGGCCCGGCCCTCAGACGTCACCATGGGCACGCCGCCCATCAGCGCCGCCACCGGCCCGCAATCCAGGGTCGCCGACATCACCAGGATTTTCAGGTCGTCGCGCAGCGCGCCCTGGCTTTCCAGGCACAGCGCCAGCCCCAGATCGGCGTTCAGCGAGCGTTCGTGGAATTCGTCGAAGATCACCAATCCGATACCCGGCAGGCTGGGATCATCCTGCAGCATGCGGGTCAGGATACCCTCGGTCACCACCTCGATGCGGGTGGCGGCGGACACTTTCGATTCAAAGCGGATGCGGTAGCCGACACTCTGGCCCACCGCCTCGCCCAAGGTCTCGGCCATGCGCGCCGCCGCCGCGCGGGCGGCAAGGCGGCGCGGTTCCAGCATGATCATGCGCTGGCCCGCCAGCCAAGGCGCATCCAACAGCGCCAACGGCACGCCGGTGGTCTTGCCCGCGCCGGGCGGCGCCTGGAGAACAAGGCCTGACGCGCCCTGCAGGGCGGCGCGGATTTCGGGAAGAACGGCGGAAATGGGAAGCTGGGTCATGCCCGGCTTTTTAGCGCAAACCACCGCCGCACTTAAGCGCCTTTCCCTCATTGAGTTTCAGGCAATTGTGAATGATAATGCCGCCCGAACGCGCCAAGACGATAAACAGGGAGGCCGATCCGCCGGCAATTCCTCATCCCGGACTCTCTTCGCCGACCGCCCGCCCGCGCGGGGGGCGGGCCGCAGTCGCGGAGGCAAGACGATGGGACGCGCCCCACCCAAAGGGGGATGCCCGGCCTAAATTTCGCCACGGATTTTTCCTACCCTGCCGATACTGGCCCTGCCGATACTGTACGGCGAAACCGTGCCAGACCGGCGTCGAGGACATCGCGTTCGGTTTATCAACCTCTACCCAAGACTTCGGGAGATAAAGATGCTCAACAAGAAGGTCGGTCTGGCTCTCGCCGCCATGCTGCTCGCCCCCGTCGCCGCCACCGCCGCCGATGCCCCGGCCGCGTTCAACCAGTGCAAGGCCTGCCACAAGGTGGAAGCCGGCAAGCACGGCGTCGGCCCGTCGCTGTTCGGTGTGTTCGGCGCCAAGGCCGGTCATGCCGAGGGCTACAAGTATTCCGACGCCCACCTGAAGTCGGGCCTGACCTGGGACGAAGCCACCCTGGCCAAGTACCTGGCCGACCCCAAGGGCACCGTGCCGGGCAACAAGATGGCCTTCGCCGGTCTGAAGAAGCCGGAAGACGTCAAGGCCGTCGTCGACTACCTGAAGACCGTGAAGTAATCCTTCACGCCTTCGGCGAAAAGAGCGCCGCCGCCCCAACGGGCGGCGGCGTTTTTGTTTGCCCTACACTTTGCGCAGGGCCGCCGCCACGCCCTGACGCCACAGCCCCACGTCGATGGCGGCGTGCGAGGTGACCTCCAGCCGATCGTCGTTCAGCGGATCGCCGCCATGTTCCGCCCGCCATGCCGACACCGTCTCGTCCCGGCGGCGGACCAGCGACACCACCAGCGGCGCATATAGCCGCACCAACGCCGTCAGCCACCGCCCGACCCGGCCGCCAGCGCCGCTGCCATCCACATGGAAGCAATCCAGCATGCGGGCCACCGTGTCGCAATCGTACCAGGACTCGCCGGTCACCCAGCGGTTGGTGGTGAACAATTCGGCGGCGAAACCGTGATGGCCGAAGCCCACGGCGATCAGATGGCAGGGAGAATCGGCGCCGCCCACCGCCACCTGCGGCAGACATCCGGCGGGCATGCCCATGGGCCGCAGGAACAGATGGGCGTGGCCGTATTCTCCCGACCGATGGGTGTGCACATAATATTGGGAATGGCTGGCGAAATCGTAGACGTCGCCGGGCGGATAATGCAGATAGGGCTCGAACACGTCCTGATCGCCCAGCAGCAGCGCGCGGGGAGAGGTTCCCACCGCGCGCATGCCCTGTTCGATGGCGGCCAATTGCTCCCCCGCTTCCGCCAAGGCGGCGAGGTCGCCGACCGAGAGATGCGAGGGATCGGGGATCATTTGTTCAGGCCCGCCTCGCCATAGAACTTCTCGGCGCCGTCATGCAGCTTGATGGCGATGCCGTCCCGGGCGGTTTCGGCCTTGCCCAGGCCCTTGAGCACTGGATGCAAGCGGGTGAAGGCCGTGAAATTGCCGTGCACCGCCTTCAGCAGGTCGTAAACCTCCTCGGCCGGGGTCTGGGCGGTGGTCACCAGCACCGCCTTGAGCTGCAGCGAGGGGATGTCGTCATTAGCGCCATCATAGACGCCCTTGCGCACCACGCCCTTGCTCATCCACGGATTGCGCTTCAGCCAGTGCTCCAGGTTCTTGCCCTTGATGGGCACCAGGGTGGCGTTGCATTCGTCCACCGCCGCCGTCGCCTCGGCCATGGGGTGGATGCCGGTGAAGAAGGCGGCGTCGATATTGCCTTCGCACAAAGCGGCGGCTTCCTCGGCCAGATCCATCTCGACCGCCGGGGCCAGATCGCCCTCGGACAGGCCCGCCGCCTCCAGCACCATCTCGGCCATGGCGCGCTGGAACGATCCGGGGCGGCCCAGATTGACGCGCTTGCCCTTGAGGTCGGCCGGGCTTTCGATGCCCGCGCCCTGGCGGGCCAGCACCGCCACCGCCTCGCCATGCAGGCTCATCACCGCCCGCAATTCAGGCAGACCGGCACCGTCCTTGAAGGAATCGCTGCCGTTGACGGCCTGCACCGCCGCCCGCGATTGCAGGATGGCGTAATCGGTCTCGCCCGCCTTCAGCGCCGCCACGTTGGCCGCTGATCCCGAGGACGGCGACACCGCACAACTGGCGCCGCGCGGATGCTCCTTATTCACCACCCGGCACAAGGCACCGGCGCTGGGGAAATAGAACCCCGTCACCTCGCCCGAACCGATCACCACGGTGTGCCGCTCGGCACGGGCCGGGACCGCAGCCAGAATCAAGGCGCAGCCCAGGGCCGCCGCCGCGATCTTCACCTTCACCATTCCTTCAGGCACCATTCCTCCGGGGAACCACACAGACAACATCAGGGCGGATCATAGCCCGAGGTCCCCTCCTCCGAAAGACTCGGCTGAGTTTCCTAGGGTATTGACCCGAAAGAATCGTAAAAATTTATCCACTCTTTACGAATCCTGGTTGCCATCGGCTTCACACATGGTAACAATCGCTTCGCTTGAAGAATGAAAGTGGGGGGACCAGACGTGAGGAAGTTGCTGCTTCTGATCGCTTCGGCTGTGGCGATCACCGCCGCCGCCGTGACTCCGGCCGCCGCCATCCAGTGCGTTCAGTACGCGCGTGAGGCATCGGGCATCAACCTCAAGGGTGATGCCTGGCAATGGTGGAGTGCCGCCAGCGGGGTCTATGATCGTGGCCGCGCGCCCAAGGACGGCGCCGTTCTGGTCTTCAACCGTCAGGGCTCCATGCGGTACGGCCACGTCTCGGTCGTGACCCGCGTCCTCTCCAACCGTCTGGTTCTGGTCGATCACGCCAATTGGGCGCCCGCCCGCACCTCGGGCCGCGGTGCCATCACCACCGCCGTGCCGGTGCTGGACGTGTCGCCCAAGAACGACTGGACCCAGGTCCGCGTGTGGTTCCCGCCCGCCAACGATTTCGGTTCGCGCGTCTACCGTACCGACGGCTACGTCTATCAGCCGCGCGACCCCAACGCCAATCGCCCGGCCATCCATCAGGTGGCGGTGAACAGGGCGTCGCAGATGTTCCCGGCCGACCGCACCCTGGCCCGCAAGGCCAGCAAGCCGCTGGAGACCTCGAAGAGCGAAGCCGCCGCCCCCATGGTGGAAGCCATCGCCGCCGAGGCCGTTGCCAAGGCCGCCATCGCCACCGCCGAGGTGACCCCGGTTTTCGCCAGCGAGCAGCCGCTCGCCGCCGAAGGCGCCGTCAAGGTCGCCAAGCAGGTGTTCCACGCCAAGCCCGCCGCTTCGGGCAACGTCAACACCCTGCTGTTCAACTAAGCTTCAAGCCCGGTTTCCCCATCAACGGCCGTCGCCCCGCGACGGCCGTTTTTGTTTGCCCTGCCCATAAACTCCATATTTTCAGCGGTTCATGAGCAACCCTGCACTTTCGGGCAGCTATAAAATCTGTAAAACCGCCCCATGGGTAGGGCAAAACCCACACTTATCATTTGCTCTGGCGCGCAGGCCGCGTATGATGTCGCTCTCTCGGGTAGGGTTCGTTGGGGGCCTCGGAGAGTTTGGAAGAAAGCCATGGGCGTCCAGAGCAACAAACCGATCGATATCGTCATCGCTGAAAAGAACCCGCTACTGCAAAGCAGTCTGGTCAAGCTGTTCGCGGGCGACGAACGCTTTTGCCTGGCGGCTGTCACCGCCGATGGCGAGAAATTCCTGGAAGCGTGCGACCGCATGCGCTTCGACGTCGGCATCATCGGCTGGGAAATGCCCGGTCAGGATGGCCGCGCCGTGCTGCAGGCGCTGCGCAACCGCACCGACGGCCCGCGCATCATCGTCTATACCGGCAGCCCCAACCCGGACGTGCCGCGTCAGGCCATGACCCTGGGCGCCGCCGGGTTCTGCTCGAAGCGCGAGGCGCCCGAGCAATTGCTGGACACCATCCAGGCGGTGGCGGCGGGACGCATGGTGTTCCCGTTCATCGACGTGTCCAGCCTGGCCTCCGATCCGCTGGCCGGACTGACCCCGCGTGAGCGCGAGCTGCTGGCGGCGCTGGCGGGCGGCCTGACCAACCAGCAGATGGCCAGCCAGTTGGACATCTCGCTCAACACCGTCAAGTTCCACCTGAAGAACCTGTACGACAAGCTGGGCGTCGGCAACCGCGCCCAGGCGGTGGCTTTCTATCTCAAGGGCCGCGAAGGGCGCTAAACGGTGATGCATTGAGCATCTCCGTTTAGCTTTCATCTTTTGCCCTCGCCGGGCGCAGGCATCCGCCTGCTTAGCCGCGGCCTCAATGGCCGCTGGAGCGGTGCACCTCGGATTAAAGGACGCATCGACCTCACCCGTTCAGGTTCAGTTCATGTTCCACTGGGCATGCTGCCGCGAACAACTTTCATCGCGGAGCATGCCCAAATCATGTCTACCCCCCTCGTCTACGATCCCGTCGCCAAGGCCTTTCACTGGCTGACTGCCTTCCTCATCATCGGCCTGTGGTGCGTCGGCCTGAGCCTCGACGAGTTGCCCAAGGGCGATCTGCGCAGCCAGATCATCGGCCTGCACAAGGCGTTCGGCGTGGTGGTGCTGGCGCTGACCGTGCTGCGTCTGGCGTGGCGCGCCACCCATGCCGCCCCGGCCCTGCCCGACAGCATGCCTAGCTGGGAGCAGTTGGGCGCCAAGCTGGGCCATCTGGCCCTGTACGGCCTGATGCTGGCTTTCCCCGTCTCGGGCATCCTGATGAGCCAGAGCGGCGGACGCGACGTCAACGTCTTCGGTCTGGTGCTGCCGACCCTGCTGGAAAAGAACGAGGATCTGAAGCACCTGTTCGGCGAAACCCACGAGGCGCTGGCCTGGATTCTGGCCGCCGTGCTGGTGGCGCATGTGGCCGCCGCCATCCGCCATCATGTGGTGTTGAAGGACGACGTGCTGCGCCGCATGTTGCCGGGGCGGGGCTGACCCGTTCAGGGAATCGTTGACTCGCGCAGCCCTGTCGGGCAGTTTTCCGCCGCCTGCCTCGTGGTGGTGAGAGCGGGCCTCGACAGGAGGATGCGTGCGCATGGCCGAAGCCCTGGTGGCTTTCGTGGCGAATGCCCGCCGTGACGGGCAACGCCCGGATTCCGCTCGCACTCTCCCCTTCCGCCACATCCCGATTCCGCATCCGGCCCAGGCCGCTTCCCCGCGAAGCGCCGCCTGGGCCGACGCATGTCTTTTTGCCCCCCTGCCCAGCCAAACCGCCATAAGGACCCCACGATGACCGCACCCGCCAGCCACGCCGAGATGGCCAACGCCATCCGATTCCTCGCCGTGGACGCCATCGAGAAGGCCAAGTCCGGCCATCCCGGCATGCCCATGGGCATGGCCGACGTGGCGACGGTGCTGTTCACCCGCTTCATGAAGTTCGACGCCCAGGCCCCCAAATGGGTGGACCGCGACCGCTTCATCCTGTCGGCGGGCCATGGCTCCATGCTGCTGTACGCGCTGGGCTACCTGACCGGTTATGCCGATCTGGACATCGAGCAGATCAAGAATTTCCGCCAGCTCGGCTACCGCACCGCCGGTCACCCGGAATTCGGCCATGTGGACATCGCCGACACCACCACCGGCCCGCTGGGCCAGGGTATCGCCAACGCCACCGGCTTCGCCCTGGCCGAGGCCATGCAGGCCGCCCGCTACGGCCAGGACGTGGTCAACCACTACACCTACGTCATCGCCGGTGACGGCTGCCTGATGGAGGGCATCAGCCAGGAAGCCATCACCCTGGCCGGTCACCTGAAGCTGAACAAGCTGATCGTGCTGTGGGACGACAACCACATCTGCATCGACGGCGACACCGCGCTCTCCACCTCGGACGACCAGCGCGCCCGCTTCGCCGCCGCCGGTTGGAACACCGATGCCTGTGACGGCCACAATGCCGACGACATCGCCCGCGCCATCGAGGCCGCCCGCAAGTCGGACAAGCCGACCATGATCGCCTGCCGCACCATCATCGGTAAGGGCGCCCCCACCAAGTCCGGTTCGGAAAAGATTCACGGCGCCCCCCTGGGCGGCGACGAGATCAAGGCGGCGCGCGAGGCCGCCAACTGGAATTACGAGCCGTTCGAGGTGCCCGCCCATGTGCTGGCCGCCTGGCGCGCCGCCGGCAGCCGTGGCAGCGCCGAACGCACCGCCTGGGAAGGCCGCTTCGGCAAGCTGGACCTGAGCCAGAAGGCCGAGTTCGAGCGCACCCAGGATGGCCGTCTGCCCAATGGCTGGCAGGACGTGATCACCGCCTTCAAGCAGAAGATTTCGGCCGAGCAGCCCAAGGTCGCCACCCGCAAGGCCAGCCAGGACGTGCTGGAAGTGGTCACCGCCGCCATCCCCGAGATGATCGGCGGCTCCGCCGACCTGACCCATTCCAACCTGACCAACACCAAGGCCTGCGCCCCGTCGGTCAAGCCCGGCGATTATGCTGGCCGCTACATCCATTACGGCATCCGCGAACACGGCATGGCCGCGGCCATGAACGGTCTGTCGCTGCATGGCGGCTTCATCCCCTATGGCGGCACCTTCCTGATTTTCGCCAACTACCTGTGGCCCGCGCTGCGCATGAGCGCCATGATGGAGCAGCGCGTGCTGTACGTGCTGACCCATGATTCCATCGGCCTGGGCGAAGACGGCCCCACCCACCAGCCCATCGAGACCCTGGCCGCCCTGCGCGCCACCCCGAACGTGCTGGTGTTCCGCCCCGCCGACGCGGTGGAAACCGCCGAGGCCTACGAGGCCGCCCTGCTGCACGCCAAGGGCCCGTCGGTGTTCGCGCTGTCGCGCCAGAACCTGCCGACGCTGCGCACCACCCACACCGCCGAGAACCTGACCGCCAAGGGCGGCTATGTTCTGGCCGAGGCGGAAGGCAAGCGTCAGGTCACCCTGATCGCCACCGGTTCCGAGGTGTCGCTGGCCATGGACGCCCGCAAGCTGCTGGCCGACAAGGGCGTGGCGGCGGCGGTGGTGTCGCTGCCGTGCTGGGAACTGTTCGACCGCCAGTCGAAGGAGTATCGTGCTTCTGTCCTGGGTGAGGGTACCGTCCGTGTCGCCGTCGAGGCGCTGGGCACCTTCGGCTGGGAACGCTATGTCGGACTGGATGGCGCGGTGGTCGGCATGACCGGCTTCGGTGCCTCGGCCCCGGCCGACAAGCTGTATCAGCATTTCGGCATCACCGCCCAGGCGGTGGCCGACGCGGCCCTGGTGCGCCTGTAACGGCGCGTCGGGAAAACAATACCTTTAGGGAGAAAAGGTAATGCCCCTCGTTTCCATGCGGCAGCTTCTGGATCACGCGGCCGAGAACGGCTACGGCATCCCCGCCTTTAACGTGAACAACCTGGAGCAGGTCAAGGCGATCATGGAGGCCGCGGCGGCCACCGACAGCCCGGTGATCCTCCAGGCTTCGGCCGGTGCCCGCAAGTACGCTGGCGAGCCCTTCCTGCGCCACCTGATCCTGGGTGCCCTGGAATCCTATCCCGACCTGCCGCTGTGCATGCACCAGGACCACGGCACCAGCCCGGCGGTGTGCGCCCGCGCCATCCAGTCCGGCTTCAGCTCGGTCATGATGGACGGTTCCTTGCGCGAAGACGGCAAGACCCCGTCCGACTGGGATTACAACGTCCAGACCACCGCCCATGTGGTCAAGATGGCCCATTCCTGCGGCGTGTCGGTCGAGGGTGAGCTGGGCTGCCTGGGCTCGCTGGAAACCGGCATGGCCGGTGAGGAAGACGGCGTCGGCGCCGAGGGCGTGCTGGACCATTCCAAGCTGCTGACCGATCCCGACGAGGCCGCCGAGTTCGTCAAGCTGACCCAGGTGGACGCCCTGGCCATCGCCATCGGCACCAGCCACGGCGCCTACAAGTTCACCCGTCCGCCGACCGGCGACGTGCTGGCCATTTCCCGCGTCAAGGAAATCCACGCCCGCATCCCCAACACCCATCTGGTGATGCACGGCTCGTCCTCGGTGCCGCAGGAATGGCTGAAGATCATCAACGAATACGGCGGCGCCCTGGGCGAGACCTATGGCGTGCCGGTCGAGGAGATCGTCGAGGCCATCAAGCATGGCGTGCGCAAGATCAACATCGACACCGACCTGCGCATGGCCGTTACCGGCTCCATGCGCAAGTTCTTCCATGACGAACCGAAGAAGTTCGATCCGCGCGACTACAACAAGGCCGCCATCGCCGGCATGGTCGGCATCTGCAAGGCCCGCTACGAAGCCTTCGGCACCGCCGGTCAGGCCAGCAAGATCAAGGTGGTCGGCCTGGAGAAGATGGGCGACCGCTACGCCAAGGGCGAGCTGGACGCCAAGATCGTCTGATTGAGGTCGGGAAGGCAGGTCCCCTGCCTTCCCTTTTTTGTGTCATGGCCGGGCTTGACCCGGCCATCCACGTTCTACCGCCAGACCCGCGTGGATGCCCGGATCAAGTCCGGGCATGACGGCCGGGAAACACAGTGAGCAGGAACCATGACCGTCAAGATCGCCCCTTCCATCCTGTCCGCCGATTTCGCCCGCCTGGGCGACGAGGTCAAGGCCATCGACACCGCCGGGTGCGACTGGGTGCACATCGACGTCATGGACGGCCATTTCGTGCCCAACCTGACCTTCGGCCCGCCGATCATCAAGGCCATCCGGCCGTGGACCGCCAAGACCTTCGACGTCCACCTGATGATCGAACAGGCCCAGCCCTACATCGAGGATTACGCCAAGGCGGGCGCCGACATCATCACCGTGCACGCCGAGGCCGACCGCCACATCGACCGCTCGCTGCAACTGATCCGCAGCCTGGGCAAGAAGGCCGGTCTGTCGCTGAACCCCTCGACCCCGGAAAACGTCCTCGAATACGTGCTGGACAGGCTGGACCTGATCCTGGTGATGAGCGTCAATCCCGGCTTCGGCGGCCAGAGCTTCATCGACAGCCAGTTGGACAAGATCGCCCGCATCCGCAAGATGATCGGCGACCGCCCCATCGAGCTGGAAGTGGACGGCGGCGTCACCGCCGCCAACGCCCACAAGGTGGTGGCCGCCGGTGCCACCGCCCTGGTGGCCGGGTCGGCGGTGTTCAAGACGTCCGACTATGCGGGCAACATCCAGGCGATCCGGGATTCCCGTCCCTGATCCCGTTTGTTACAGCCTTTATGACAATGTGACAGCGCCCCGGCGGCCCCAAACGGCTCCGGGGCGATGTCTTTTTCGGGGCGGACGGTCGCATGGACAGCGCAGATTCCTTGGATTTCCGCCATTTTCTACGATGCGGCTTTTGTTACACGGATTGTCACATAACTTTCATCCGGGCGTCGCGGTGCTGTAACACACCATGGCTAGAGTGACGGCGCGGAAATCCAGCGGGTTTCCCCCCTTCCTTCTGGACCCATTCGGAGCTCATCCCATGAAGAAGACCCTGGCCGTCGCGGCCGTCGCTCTTGCCACCGTCGCCTTCGGCGGTGCCGCACAGGCCCGTGATCAGATTCGTATGGCCGGTTCCTCCACGGTCTATCCGTTCGCCACTTCGGTTGCCGAGCAGTTCGGCAAGGCTGGCAAGTTCAAGACCCCGGTGGTCGAGAGCACCGGTACCGGCGGCGGCTTCAAGCTGTTCTGCTCCGGCGTCGGCCCGGACTTCACCGACATCTCCAACGCCTCGCGCGCCATCAAGGCGTCGGAAGTCGAGATGTGCACCAAGAATGGCGTCGGCGACATCGTCGAGGTCAAGTTCGGCTATGACGGCATCGTGCTGGCCAACGCCAAGAAGCACACCCGTTATACCCTGACCCGCAAGCAGCTGTTCCTGGCCCTGGCCAAGAACGTGCCGGTCGGCGGCAAGCTGGTTGCGAACCCCAACACCACCTGGAACCAGATCGACCCCAGCCTGCCCAGCGAGAAGATCGAAGTGCTGGGCCCGCCGCCCACCTCGGGTACCCGCGACGCCTTCCTGGAACTGGTCATGGAGCCGGGCGCCGAGTCCTTCCCCGAGATCAAGGACCTGAAGAAGACCGACGAAAAGGCCTTCAAGGCGGTGTTCTCCAGCCTGCGTGAAGACGGCGTCTACATCGATGCCGGCGAGAACGACAACCTGATCGTTCAGAAGCTGGAAGCCAACCCCAAGGCCGTGGGCATCTTCGGCTACTCGTTCCTCGAGCAGAACGCCGACAAGATCCAGGGCTCGGTGGTTGACGGCTCCGACCCGACCTTCGAGAACATCGCCTCGGGCAAGTATGTCGTGTCGCGTCCGCTGTTCTTCTACGTGAAGAAGGACCATGTGGGCCAGATCCCCGGCATCAAGGAATACCTGGGCGAGTTCACCTCGGAAAAGGCCTGGGGCCCCAACGGTTATCTGGTCGACAAGGGCCTGATCCCCATGCCGGACGCCGAGCGTAAGGAATGGGCCAAGAAGGCCGCTGACCTGACCCCGATCAAGAAGTAATCCAAAGAATGGCCGTCCTCGCGATCACGCGGGGGCGGCCGTTTTTCGCATCGTTTTTCCATTTTTTGTTGATCGACACTTTTCCGCCAGCACCGCATTTTCGGGTGCGCTTTTCCCACAGGAAAACGGACTTCCCATGCAATTGCTAACTCTGACGGTCGTCTTACTGCTGCTGACGTCCATCGGCTATCGCCTGGGGCGCGGCAAGGCCCTGGCCATGGCTGGCGGTTCGCCGCGTCTGCTGCATTCGCTGCCGCGCTATCACGGCTATTTCGTCGCCCTGTGGTGCGGTTTGCCCGCCCTGCTGGTGGTGACGGTGTGGCTGGCGGCTGAACCCTCCCTGGTCCGCCATCTGGTGGAAGCAGCGTTGCCCAGCGACACCCTGGCCCTGGGCGATGAACGCCTGAACCTGCTGTACAACGAAGTCCGCAACGTCGCCCGTTACGGCATGACGGCCTCGTCGCCGGTGGTCGAGGCGGCGGCTCAGCGCTATTCCGAGCTGCGCGCCACCATGTTCGCCGCCGTCGCCGGTCTGGCCCTGGCCATCGCCTCGGGCGGTCTGGCCTTCGCCTACAGCCGCATCAAGACTGAGCTGCGGACCCGCAACCGGGTCGAAAGCGTGGTGCGGGTGTTCCTGGTGGGCTGTTCGACGGTGGCGATCTTCACCACCGTCGGCATCGTGCTGTCGCTGCTGTTCGAATCCTTGCGCTTCTTCCAGTCGGTGTCGGTGTTCGAATTTCTGTTCGGCACCAGCTGGAGCCCGCAGATGGCCATCCGCTCCGATCAGGTGGGCAGCTCGGGGGCGTTCGGCGCTGTGCCGCTGTTCGCCGGTACCGCGCTGATCTCGCTGATCGCCATGGTGGTGGCGGTGCCGCTGGGCCTGCTCTCCGCCATCTACATGGCCGAGTACGCTGCGCCCCGCTTCCGTGCCATCGCCAAGCCGCTGCTGGAAATCCTGGCGGGCATCCCCACCGTGGTCTACGGCTTCTTCGCCGCGCTGTCGGTGGCACCGATGGTCCGCGACCTGGGCGCCAGCATGGGCCTGTCCATCGCGTCCGAAAGCGCGTTGGTGGCGGGCGTGGTCATGGGCATCATGATCATCCCGTTCGTGTCGTCGCTGTCCGATGACATCATCACCGCCGTCCCCAACAATCTGCGCGAAGGGTCTTACGGCCTGGGCGCCACCAAGTCGGAAACGGTCAAGCAGGTGATCCTGCCCGCCGCCCTGCCCGGCATCGTCGGCGGCGTGCTGCTGGCCGTCAGCCGCGCCATCGGCGAAACCATGATCGTGGTGATGGCGGCCGGCCTGTCGGCCAACCTGACCGCCAATCCCTTCGAGGCGGTGACCACCGTCACCGTCCAGATCGTCACCCTGCTGGTGGGCGACCAGGAATTCGACAGCCCCAAGACGCTGGCCGCTTTCGCGCTGGGTCTGGTGCTGTTCTTCGTGACCCTGGCCCTGAACATCGTCGCCCTTCACGTTGTCCGTAAGTATAGGGAGCAATATGACTGAAATGGTCGAACAAACCTCCGCTCCCGCCGCCGAGGCGGTGGCGAGCAGGCTCAAGCGCCGCTACGCCGCCGAACGCCGCTTTCAGTTCAGGGGCATGGCCGCGATCGCCATCGCGCTGGGTTTCCTGGCGCTGCTGCTGGTCTCCATCGTATCGAAGGGCATGACCGCGTTCACCCAGACCCAGATCCAGGTCGAGGTCACCTTCGACGCCGGGATCCTGGGCGTCGCACCGGGCGCCGACAAGGAAGCCCTGGCCGCTGGCGATTACCTGGGTTTGGCCAAGGCCGCCCTGTGGGCCCGCTTCCCGGACGTGACCGGACGCGTCGAACGCCGCCAGATGGCCGCCCTGCTGTCGCCGTCGGCGGGTGATTCCCTGCGCGAAATGGTGCAGGCCGATCCCAGCCTGATCGGCGCCACCCGCAAGGTCTGGCTGCCCGCCGCCGATTCGGTGGACATGACCAACAAGGGCTTCCTGCCCCGCGACCCCAAGGTCGAGGGCGCCCGCCTGAACGAAGCCCAGTTGGCCTGGATGGGCACGCTGGAAACCGGCAACGTCCTGTCCAAGCGCTTCAACTGGAAATTCATCACCTCGGGCGATTCCCGCGATCCCACCCAGGCCGGTGTCTGGGGCGCGGTGGTCGGCTCGTTCTACTCGGTGCTGGTCACCCTGCTGCTGTCCTTCCCGCTGGGCGTCGCCACCGCGGTCTATCTTGAGGAATTCGCCCCCAAGAACCGCTGGACCGACCTGATCGAGGTCAACATCAACAATCTGGCCGCCGTTCCGTCCATCGTGTTCGGCCTGCTGGGTCTGGCGGTGTTCCTGGCGGTGTTCGGCCTGCCGCGCTCGGCCCCCATGGTCGGCGGTCTGGTGCTGACGCTGATGACCCTGCCGACCATCATCATCGCCGCCCGCGCGGCGCTGAAGGCGGTGCCGCCCTCGATCCGCGAGGCGGCGCTGGGCATGGGCTCCAGCAAGCTTCAGATGGTCACCGACCACGTCCTGCCGCTGGCCCTGCCGGGCATCCTGACCGGCACCATCCTGGGCATGGCCCGCGCGCTGGGTGAATCGGCACCGCTGCTGATGATCGGCATGGTGGCCTTCATCGTCGATATCCCAGGCGGTCCCATGGACCCGGCCACGGTGTTGCCGGTGCAGGTCTATCTGTGGGCCGATTCGTCGGAACGCGCCTTCGTCGAGAAGACCTCGGCCGCCATCATCGTGCTGCTGCTGTTCCTGGCTGCCATGAACCTGGCCGCCATCCTGCTCCGCAAGAAATTCGAACGTCGCTGGTAGGAAACCGAATCATGGCTCACTCTTCCGCTGCCGTCGCCGCCAACCCCTCCGCCCAGGCGGACCGCCGTCTGGCCAAGGTTTCCGCCCGTGACGTCAACGTCTATTACGGCGAGAAGCATGCCCTCAAGCATGTGGAACTGGACATCCGCGCCAACGAGGTCACCGCGCTGATCGGCCCCTCGGGTTGCGGCAAGTCCACGTTCCTGCGCTGCATCAACCGCATGAACGATCTGATCGAGATCGCCCGCGTCGCCGGGTCGCTGACGCTCGACGGCGACGACATCTACGATCGTAAGGTGGACGTGGTGCAGTTGCGCGCCCGCGTCGGCATGGTGTTCCAGAAGCCGAACCCCTTCCCCAAATCCATCTACGACAACGTCGCCTACGGCCCGCGCATCCACGGCATGGCCAAGGATCAGACCGAGCTGGACGAGATCGTGATGACCAGCCTGGAAAAGGCCGGTCTGCTGGCCGAGGTCAAGGATCGTCTGGACGAGCCGGGCACCGGCCTGTCGGGCGGCCAGCAGCAGCGCCTGTGCATCGCCCGCGCCATCGCCGTCAGCCCGGAAGTGATCCTGATGGACGAGCCGTGCTCGGCGTTGGACCCCATCGCCACCGCCAAGGTGGAAGAGCTGATCGACGAATTGCGTGAGAACTTCACCATCGTCATCGTCACCCACTCCATGCAGCAGGCGGCCCGCGTCTCGCAGCGCACCGCCTTCTTCCATCTGGGCGAGCTGGTCGAGGTCGGCGACACCGAGCAGATTTTCACCAACCCGCAGCATCCGCTGACCCAGGGCTACATCACCGGCCGCTTCGGCTGACGCTCCGCGAGGGACCATGACCGAGCATACCGTCAAGTCGTACGACGAAGAACTGGCGCACCTGACCAACATCATCGCCCGCATGGGCGGGATGGCCGAGGCCCAGTTCGCCGCGGCCCTGCAGGCGCTCGGCAGGCGCGACAGCGATCTGGCCGCCCGCGTGGTGGCCGGTGACGCCCGCGTCGATGAACTGGAACAGGAAATCCAGTCCTTCACCGTCCGCCTGCTGGCCCTGCGCCAGCCGGTGGCCAGCGACCTGCGGCATATCGTCGCCGCGCTCAAGATCAGTTCCGAGCTGGAGCGCATCGCCGATTACGCCGCCAACGTCGCCAAGCGCACCTTGGTGCTGAACCAACTGCCCGCCGTCAAACCGGTCAGCGCGGTGCTGCATCTGGCCCGCATCGTCCAGGAAATCCTCAAGGACATCCTGGACGCCTATATCGAGCGCGATGTGGAAAAGGCCATCCGGGTGTGGAACCGGGATGAAGAGGTGGACGACATGTACACCGGCCTGTTCCGCGAGCTGATCACCTACATGATGGAAGACCCGCGCACGATCACCGCGTGCACGCACCTGATGTTCATGGCAAAAAATATCGAGCGCATCGGCGACCATGCCACCAACATCGCCGAGACACTGCATTTCCTGGTGGTCGGAACGCCCTTGAAGGGCGCCCGCCCCAAGGGCAATACCGTGGAAGCGGAATAGGAAGGACCGAGGCGAGATGAAGCCGCTTATCCTGATCGTCGAGGACGAGGCCGCCCTGGCCACCATGCTGCGCTATAACCTGGAAAAGGAAGGTTATCGCGTCTGCGAGGCGGGCGACGGCGAGGAAGCCCTGACCGTGGTCTCCGAGCGCAAGCCCGATCTGGTGGTGCTGGACTGGATGCTGCCCAGCCTGTCCGGCATCGAAGTCTGCCGCCAGTTGCGCCGCAAGCCCGCCACCCGCGAATTGCCGGTCATCATGCTGACCGCGCGCGGCGAGGAAGGCGACAAGATCCGCGGCCTCAACACCGGCGCCGACGATTACATGACCAAGCCGTTCAGCCTGCCCGAGCTGATGGCCCGCATCCGCGCCATGCTGCGCCGGGTACAGCCGGTGCCGCTCAAGGGCATGCTGCAATTCGCCGACATCGCCATGGACCTGGCTGCCCACCGCGTCACCCGTGGCGACCGCCCGGTCCATCTTGGCCCCACCGAGTTCCGCCTGCTGCAATTCTTCATGCAGCATCCGGGCAACGTGTTCTCGCGCGAGGAATTGCTGAACGCGGTCTGGGGGCCGGACATCTATGTGGAGCCGCGCACCGTGGACGTGCACATCCGCCGCCTGCGCAAGGCGCTGAACGGCGAGAATGAAGACGACATCATCCGCACCGTGCGCGCCGCCGGTTATGCCCTGGACGTGAACGGCCAGGCCGCCTGACGAAAAAGCCCGGTGGGGGAAACCCCACCGGGCTTCGTCTTTCCGCCCCCTCCGGTCAGAGCATGTTGATCTTCCACGCCACCTGGGTCGCGCTTTCATCGAAATAGTCGATGTTGAGCACATTCGGCTTTTTCTGCCGCGAAATGGCGCCGGAATTGATCAGCGTATCCATCTGCGGCGACAGACACGGATTGATCTGCTTGGCCAGATCGGCCAGCGAGACGACGCCGTTGATACTCCACAGGCCGGGCAAAGTACACGTCCAGCTCAACAGGAACATGCCGCAATCCAGGTTGGAGAAGTCTTTGTATTTCTGAACCTGATCGTTCATCACATATTGATAATTTTGGGAATCGGAATATTCGTCATACAGATTGTAGTTGATGTGGGGAATGACGGCGTACCAAGCTCCAACCACCTTTCCCGAGGAATCCTTGCGGTTCGGATCATAGACGCTGCATCCGATCTTGCCGCCCGCCAGGGTGTAGAAGGCATAGAAGGTGCCGTTCAGGGCCAGCAGGCTGGGGGTCTGCGTCTGCTTGGCGTCGTAGATCACCTCGTTGGCGCTCCAGTCCGACACATTGACCGGACGCACGCACGCCAGCGGCCGTCGGTTGCTGTTATCAGCGACGAAGGCAACCACCTGGTCACCACCGGCGTTGATCCCCAATGACGGCGCCACCGGACTGTACTGCCCCAGCGACATGTTCGGAAACCACTGGTTATAGGCATTCTTGTAGCTGCCGATGAACAGAACCGACGTCCCTCCTTTCTTGATGAAGGCTGCTTGCAGGCACTGGTACTCTTCGTTCCACGCCAGCGACGGCGACAGGTCGGACGATTCGTTCAGGTCGTAGGGCTTGTCGTAGCTGACCGTTCCGGTCGCCGCGCCGTTCAGCTTGATGATGCGCAGTTGCTTGCTGGCCCAATAGGTCGCGGTGAACATCAGATAGAAATTGCCGCTCTTGTCGGCGGCCAATGCCGGGGCGCCGTTGATGGCGGTATCGTTGATGACCTGCGGCGCCCCCCAACTCTGGCCGCCATTGGTGGAAATCACCACCCACACCTGACCGTCACCCGGCGGAATGTCGCCCGCATAGGGGCTGCCGGCCTGACCGGTGCGATAGGTGCCGAAATAGCACGACAGATAGGCGACCATGACGATGTTGCCCGAAACGGCGATGGCCGGCAGGATACCCGGCTGGGCCGCCACCTGGGGCAGCGCCACCGGCTCGGTCCATTGCACCTGGGGCGTCGGACCGGCGCCCAAGGACTGCGTCACCGAGAACATGACGTCCTGCGAGGCCGGGCAGGAATAGAGGTAGAACGGCAACGTCGGGACGATGCGCCCGGCCTGCATCTGCTCGACGCCGATATTGCGCAGCCCCGAAGACGGGGTGCACAGCGCCGCCACCTGATTGCCAGGCATGGCCGCCACCGATGGCGGCTGGTTGACCAGCGCGTCGCCCCAACTGCACGAAAACAGGCCCGCCGCCGGGTCCGGATGGTCCAGACCGTCGAACAGGCACACCACGTTGCCGCGCGACCGGATATCCGCCAGGGTTTTGGTGCCCAGGGTCATGCTGGCGGACTCGCCGGGATAGGTGACGATGATGTCGGTGCCCAACCAGCTTTTGATGTTCGCAACCAACTGATTGAATTGGTCCGGAGATGGCGCCTTGCCGGAATCGTAGTTCAGCAGATGCGAGAAGCGCAGCACCACGATTTCGTTGTTTTGCGAGAACGACACGCGATTGCGCACGAACGCGCCAACGTTGCCCAGGATCACGTCTAATTGCTCGCCAACCGCGCCTTGCCACGCGCCCAGAACCTTGGACATGTGCCCGGCATACCACATCCCGCCCCACAGGGTCGGGCGGACGTCGAAAAAGCGGCACCCGGCCTGGAGCTGCGTGGAAACCGGCACTGCCTGGGTTTTGGTGTTGAAGTCGGCGGAACAGGACGTGTGCTTGGTCAGCGTGCACATGCCGGAATCGTGCGATCCGGGCAGACAAACCTCGTACAACTGACGATCGGCAATGGTCGACCAGGCTTCGGTCATCCATGTCGCGGAAGAATTATACATTTTCGCCACTCCCCATAAGGTTGGATGACAACCTGTATAGGTAGTATTTACTGTGCGCTTCAATGATTTAAAGTTGAATACATGAGGCAATTTGCTCCAATTTGTCATGAAATGGTGCGGCCACCCATGACCGTTCCTAGGGCAGCGAACGCTCATTAGCTTATTTTTTAGTCACACCGGCCATGCCGAAAGATCAGGCAATGCATTACCGCCCAGGGTTGCGGCGGCTTCCATCTCTGGCACGCTGCTTGCTCCGTACCGATCAGGATGACGGGCCGGATGTCACCATCCGGTTTCAACCCAAGAGGGGGTCTTCATGAAGTACATCTCTGCCATCATCAAGCCGTTCAAGCTGGACGAGGTGCGCGATGCCCTGGGCGCCGCCGGGATCCAGGGTCTGACGGTGACCGAATGCAAGGGTTTCGGCCGCCAGAAGGGCCAGACGGAAATCTATCGCGGCGCCGAATACGTCGCCCATTTCGTGCCCAAGGTGAAGGTCGAACTGGTGGTGTCCGACGATCAGGCCGACAAGGCGGTCGAGGCGGTCATGCAGGCCGCCCGCACCGGCAAGATGGGCGACGGCAAGATTTTCGTGGGCGACGTTTCGCATGTAGTGCGCATCCGCACCGGCGAGACCGACGACGAAGCCATCTAGGAGCAGCCGACATGACGCAGATTCTCCGCAAGAGCTGGGGCGCCGCCGCCCTGATGCTGGTTTCGGGCGCCGCCCGCGCCGAAGACGTCGCGGCGCCGGTGCTGAATTCCGGCGACACCGCCTGGATGCTGATGTCGTCGGTGCTGGTTCTGATGATGCTGGTGCCCGGTCTGGCGCTATTCTACGGCGGTCTGGTGCGCAAGAAGAACGTTCTCGCCGTCCTCATGCAATCCATGTTCGGCGCCGGTCTACTGTCGGTGTTGTGGGTGGTGGTCGGCTATTCCCTGGCCTTCACCGAGGGCAATGCCTTTTTCGGCGGCTTCTCCAAGGTGATGCTGGCGGGCATCCTGCCCGATACCTTGTCGGGCACCATCCCGGAATTCGTCTTCGTGATGTTCCAGGGCACCTTCGCCATCATCACCCCGGTGATCATCCTGGGCGGCCCGGCCGACCGCATGAAGTTCAGCGCCGCCATGGCCTTCATCGCCGCCTGGCTGATCCTGGTCTACGCCCCCATCGCCCACATGGTGTGGGGCCCCGGCGGCTATCTGGCCGGTGACGGCGTGCTCGATTTCGCGGGCGGCACCGTGGTGCACATCAATTCAGGCGTCGCCGGTCTGGTCGCCGCCATCCTGATCGGCAAGCGCTCGGGCCTGGGTTCCGAGAATCTGGCGCCGCACAACCTGACCCTGACCATGATCGGCGGCGCCCTGCTGTGGGTCGGCTGGTTCGGTTTCAACGCCGGTTCCGCCCTGACCGCCGGTGGCTCGGCCGCCGTCGCCATGATCAACACCCACGTCGCCACCGCCGCCGCCATCGTGTCGTGGTCGGTCGCCGAATGGATCATCCGGGGCAAGCCGTCGCTGCTGGGTGCGGTGTCGGGCGCCGTCGCCGGTCTGGTGGTCATCACCCCGGCCTGCGGCTTCGTCAGCGTGTCGGGCGCCTTGATCATGGGCCTGATCGCCGGTCCGGTGTGCTATTGGGGCGTTTCCGGCCTCAAGAAGATGTTCGGCTATGACGACGCGCTGGACGTGTTCGGCGTGCACGGTCTGGGCGGCATCGTCGGCGCGGTGCTGACCGGCGTGTTCGCGGTGTCGGCCATCGGCGGTACCGGCAAGGCCGGTCTGATCGACGGCAACCCGGCCCAGGTCTGGTTGCAGATCGAGGGTGTGCTGTTCACCATCGTGTGGTCGGGCGTGGTCAGCCTAGTGCTGCTGAAGCTGATCGACCTGACCATCGGCCTGCGGGTCACCAAGGAAACCGAAACCGAGGGTCTGGATTTGGCCCTGCATGGCGAAGCCATGCACGACTAAGGCTCATGGCGAAGCCATGCACGACTAAGCCTTACCCCAGGGGGAAGGAGGGTACGCCGGTCCCGGCAGCGGGACCGGCGTTTTCTTTGGAATTTACTCGTCGTCGAACCGGCCGGGGTTGGCGCCCAGCGGCAGGTCTTCGTCGGGTTCGGCAACCGCCTTGGCCTTCAGCGCGCGGCGCATGATCTTGCCGGTGGTGGTCTTGGGCATGGTCTCGACGAACTGGATTTCGCGCGGGGCAATGGCCGAGCCCAGATGCTGACGGGCGTAGTACAGCAATTCCGTGCGCAACGCCTCGCCTTCCTCGAACCCGGGATTGAGCGAAACGAAAGCCACCGGCACCTCGCGCAGCAGCAGGTCGGGCTTGCCGACCACGCCGATCTCGGCCACCGCAGGATGTTCCATCAGCGAGCACTCGATCTCGAACGGCCCGATGGTGTGGCCCGCCGATTTGATCATGTCGTCGGAACGGCCGACGAACCAGAAGAAGCCGTCGGCGTCGCGGCGCACCAGATCGCCGGTCAGATACCAGCCATCGGCGAAGCACGATTGATAGCGGCCGGGATCGCCCACATAGCCCGAGAACAGCGACGGCAGATCGGCGCGCAACGCCAGCTCGCCCACGCTATCGGGCTCGGTCACCACCTCGACCTTGGACAGGTTGCGGGTGACCACGGCGGCCTCGATGCCCGGCAGCGGGCGGCCCATGCTGCCCGGCTTGCCGTCGCCCGCCAGATTGGCGATGGCGATGGCGCCGGTCTCGGTCTGCCACCACGTATCATGGAACTGGGCGCCCAGCGCCTTGTCGCCCCACACCACCGCCTCGGGGTTCAGGGGCTCGCCCGCGCTGGCCGCCAGACGCAGCGAGTTCTCGCGGTAGGTGCGGGCCAGGGCGGCGCCATAGCGCATCATCATGCGGATGTTGGTGGGCGTGGTGTACCACACCGTCACCTGTTCATCCTTCAACACGCCGTACCAGCGGCGCGGATCGAACTCGGCCTCGTCCACCACGGCGGTGCAGCCATTGACCAAAGGCACGATCAGCGCATAGACGGTATTGGTGATCCAGCCCGGATCGGCAGTGCACCAATAGACGTCGTCGGGCACCAGATCGAACACCTGACGGCCGGTGACCAGATGGGACAGTACGGCGCCGTGGGCGTGCAGCGCCCCCTTGGGAGTGCCGGTGGTGCCGCTGGTGAAATGCACGAAGGCCGGAGAGGCCGCGGTGGTCGCCTCGGTAGCGGCGGGCTGCGCCGCCTGGACTCGGGCGCGGAAATCCTGGCAGCCCTCGTGCTCACCCAGGGCGGCGTCGGGCTCGTCGGCCACCAGCAACACATGTTCAAGATCGGGCAGGTTGCGGCGCACGGCGGCGACCTTGCGGGCGTAGAGCGTCTCGGCGGCGATCAGCACCTTGGCGCGCGACAGTTCCAGGCGCGAGCGCAACGGACCGGGGCCGAACACACCGAACAGCGGGCAGAACACGCCGCCCGCCTTCCAGATACCCAGGGCCGCCTGATACAGCTCGACCGAGCGCCCCAGCAACACCGCCACGGTGTCGCCCGGCTTCACCCCCAAATCGCGCAGCACGGCGGCGACCTTGGACGAATCCTCGGCAAGTTGGGCATAGGTGACGGCGCGGCGTTCGTAGCGCCGCCCCAGCGAGATCAGCGCCCGGCGGCCACCATTTCCGGCAGCCACATGACGGTCCACCGCTTCGTGAGCAATATTCAACCCGCCGCCGGGAAGTCCCGCCAGCAGGGTACGCGCCGTGTTCCAGTCGAAACGAGACTCATCAGCGGTCGTGCCGTTCGTCGGCATGGCCATCTTTCCTCCCGCGTTGCTTGCGCGGAAGCCGTACATTGCGGCTTCCGTCCTCCCTGAAATTGGCGGCCATTGTGCTGACGGCGGGGGCGTCACGCAACCCGCCGATTTGCAAGCCTGCGATGCGCCGGAAAAGCGGCCTCACCCCTTGCGCCGGGTGGCCAGAAAGATACCGGCGAAGATCAGGCCGCCACCCAATCCGTGATACCAGTGCAGTTCCTCGCCCAGCAGCGGAATGGCCAGCAGGGCGGTGAACAGCGGGATCAGATAGGAGTACTGGCCGGTGGTGGCGGCGCCGACCACCGCCACGCCCTTGTTCCAGAAGGTAAAGGCCACCAGCGAGGCCAAGAGGCCGGTATAAAGGATCGCCGCCAGTTCCGGCAGGCCCAGCGCCGACAGCGGCTGGCGATCGGGCAACAGGACATAGGCCACCGCCAACGCCGCCAGCCCGACCACCACGAAGGCGGTCAGCAGGGTCAGCGCCGGAACCGGCAGGGCATAGCGGCGCAGCATCACCGAATAGACCGCCCAGGCCAGGGTCGCCAGCACCATCAGCCCGTCGCCGGGGGTCAGGGCCAGCCCCATCAGACGGCCGGGGTCGCCGCGCGTCACCACCGCCAGCATGCCGCAGGCGGATGCCAGGATGCCCAACATCTGCGCCGGACGGATGGGATCGCCCAGCCACAGCCGCGCCAACAGCAGGATCAGCAGCGGCATGCACGCCCCCATCAGGGTGGCGTTGATGGCCGTGGTGGTGTGCATGGCCATGTACAGCAGGGTGTTGTATGCGGCGACACTGCACAATCCCATGATCAGCACGGCGGGCCACGCCGCCAGCAGAACGCGGCCATGCCGCAGCAGGGACCGCCCGGTAAAGGGCAGCAGCACCGCCAATGCCACGCACCAGCGCCAGAACGACAGCTCGACCGGATCAAGGCGGCCAACCACGGCGCGCCCCACCAGGGCGTTACCCGCCCACAACAGCGGCGGCACCACCAGCAGGATCAGCCACAGCCGCCTTTCGTTCACGGCAACAGCGCGGAATCGAGCACGTGGCGGCCGATGGCCTCGGCCAGGGCGCGGTTGAAGCGCGGGCTGTAGTGGATGGTGTCCACATAGGCATCGCCCTGGGCGGGCTCGATCTCTGTCAGCCACAGGGTGTGGTCGGCCAGCAATTGCCCGGCACTGCGCATCTCGGCCATGCGCGGATAGCCCTTGGCCGAATTCAGGTAGTTCGCCAGCAATTCGGTGTTGACCGGCACCGAGCGCTTGGAATTGTCGTAGACGTAGGTGGGCACCGGCTGTTGCACGAACACCGCCTTGAAGCCCAGACGGTCGGCCATACCCGCGATCATGCGGCGGTTGGAATCCAGACGGCGAATGGCGCGGTCCACCTCGGCATCGCTGCTGCACAATGCGGTGCGGTGCGGCGCCTCGGCCGGTTCCTCGCCGATCAGCCAGCGGCCAAAGGCCAGCAGGTTGGAGCGGGCGGCCAGTTCGCTGGTCAGCGGCAGGCGGGCGGCGGCGCCGGTGGCCTGGGCGATGCGGTCGCTCCAGGCGGTGCGGTCGGGCAGCGTGCAGGACTGGAAATCGCCCAGGCCGTCCACGAACACCGCCACGTCGGGCTTGATCCCGGCGGTCAGCAGGCGTTCCAGGGCAATGCGCTCCTGGGTCGAGTAATAGGACGGCGCGCCGAAATTGAAGACCTGAACATCCTTGCCCGCCGCCTTCAGCACCTCGCCCAATTGCGCGGGCAGGGTTTCCCCATCGGCGACGCCGGTGCCGAAGGTGGTGGAGCCGCCGAACACGAACACCTTGGGGCCGGGATTGTCCAGGCTTTGCGCCACGCCGTTGCTGCGCCAGCCTTCGGCATTGACGTTCAGGGTGCGGCTGGAAAAAGCGGGCAGACGGTATTCCACCAGCGGCGCGTACACCGCCTCGCCCAGGCGGGCGGCATCGGCCAGCACGGTGCGGTAGACCGACGGATCGTCTGAGCCGTAGACGCGGGAAATTTCTGCGTCGGTCAGCGAAGGCGTGGCGGCGGAACGAGAATGGCGTATCTTGCCCATGGCGAATCCGGCCGCCCATTCGGCGACGAACAGCACCAGTACCGCCGCCAGGGTGAACTGGCCCAGTTTGGTGAAGACGATGCCAAGGGAATTGGTTTCGTCTTGGTTGCGGTTACGGCGTCGACGCATGGGGCGGCTCGGATAGGATTGAAAAAATTGACCTTGGTCATAGCGCGAAAGCGGCGCCAGGGCAATCAAGGAGGGATCAGAACCCCATGTTCGTCTTGCATGAGCGTCTCGAGGCCGACACCGTCTTCGTCACCGATTGGCCGCTGTGCCGCGTTCTGCTGCTGAACGATGCCAATTATCCCTGGGTGGTTCTGGTGCCCCGCCGCCATGGCGTGTCGGAACTGCACGAGCTGGATCAATACGACCGGCAGGTGCTGATCGAGGAGATCACCGATTCCTCGCACCGCCTGCAAAACCACGTCAAGGCGCACAAGATGAACATCGGCGCCCTGGGCAACGTGGTGCCGCAACTGCATGTGCACGTCATCGCCCGGTTCCGCGAGGATGCCGCCTGGCCCAAGCCGGTATGGGGCGCGGTGCCGGGCCAGCCCTATGGACCCGAAGCCCTGGCCGCCCGTGTCGCCGAACTGAAGACGCTGTTCGCCTGACCCCATGCTGCTGAACGGAATCCATCTGCTGCCCGATCTGTCGGGCGCCCTGATCTGCCCCAAGGCGCGGCTGGTGGCGGTATCCGACCCCATCGGCGATATCACCGGCCGGGGCGCGCCGCAGCGCGCCGCCGACGCGTTGAAGCGGCTGGGTGCGGTGCTGCGCCAGCGCCGACCGGCCATGGTGTTGTGGCTGGGTGACAGCCTGCCGCGTCTGCTGGCCGAGGACAGACTGGCCAAGCGCGATTCCGACGACGTGACGCGGCTGGCGCAATCCCATGACTGGCATTGGGTGGCCGATGGGATGCCCGATCCGGCGGTGCCCGAGATCAAGGCGGCGGGATTGACCTTCCGTCACCACCCCGCCCCCGGCTCGGCGGCATTGGGCGAGGTGGCGGCGGCACCGTGGCCGTTGGCCGGTCTGGATGGCGCGTTGTGGCCGTGCTTCGTGTTCGACGGCCGCCGCATGATCATTCCGCCCTTTGGCGGCGGCGACGGAATCAACGTGCTGTCGCCCGCCTTCGCGCCGCTGTTCCGCCGGCCGTTCAACGCCCTGATCCTGGCCGGGGGCCGCATCGTCACCCGCCCGCGCGCCCGGCTGGAGCCGCCCGCCCCGCCCCGCATCCCCGGAGAAGCTCTGCCATGACCACGCTGATCTGGCTGCGCCAGGATTTGCGGCTGGCCGACAACCCGGCCCTGGCCGCCGCCGCCCACGGCCCCGTTGTGTTGGCCTTTGTGCTGGGCGAGGCCGGACCGTGGCAGCCGGGCGGCGCCTCGCGCTGGTGGCTGCATCACTCGCTGGCCGCATTCGGGACCGAGGTGGCCCGGCGCGGCGGCCGTCTGGTGCTGCTGCGCGGCGATGCCCTGACCGAAATCCCCCGCCTTGCCGCCGCCATCGGCGCCGAGGCCGTGCACTGGAACCGCCGCTTCGAACCGGGCGAGCGCCAGCGCGAGGCCGAAATGGCCCGCCGCCTTGCCGCCGCGGGCATCCACGGCCGCGATTTCGCCGCCGATCTGTTGTTCGAGCCGGGCAGCGTGCGCACCAAGACCGGCGGACCGTTCCAGGTCTTCACGCCGTTCTGGCGCGCCGCCCTGGCCCAGCCGGAACCGCCCCGCCCCCTGCCCGCCCCCGCCGCGCTGACCGCACCGGAAAACGTGCCGACCGGGCTGGAACTGGAAGCGTTGAGTCTGATGCCGCGCCTGGAATGGTGGCGGGACATGGCCGCCACCTGGAAGCCGGGCGAGGCGGGCGCCGCCGGGCGGTTGGGCGATTTCCTGGACCGGGGGCTGAACGATTACGACAGCGAGCGCGACCGCCCCGACCATGACGGCACGTCCATGCTGTCGCCCCATCTGGCATTCGGCGAGATCAGCCCGCGTCAGATTTGGCACGCCGTGCGCACCCGGCCACCGTCGTCAGGGGCGGAATGCTTCCTCAAGGAATTGGGCTGGCGGGAATTCAGCCACCAATTGATCGCCACCTTCCCCGATCTGGCGACCCGGCCGCTGCAACCGGCCTTCGCCGCCTTTCCCTGGGTCCAGGACGATAATGCCCTGGTGGTATGGCAACAGGGCCGCACCGGCTATCCCATCGTCGATGCGGGCATGCGCCAGCTGTGGGCCACCGGCTGGATGCACAACCGGGTGCGGATGATCGTCGGGTCGTTCCTGGTCAAGGATCTGCTGCTGCCATGGCAGTCGGGCGAACGCTGGTTCTGGGACACGCTGGTGGATGCCAATGCCGCCGCCAATGCCGCGTCGTGGCAGTGGATCGCCGGATGCGGCGCCGACGCCGCCCCCTATTTCCGGGTGTTCAACCCCATCACCCAGGGCGAGAAATTCGACCCGGCGGGCGATTACGTGCGGCGCTGGGTACCGGAGCTGGCGCGGCTGCCCGCCCAGACCATCCACAAGCCGTGGCTGGCGTCACCGCTGGAACTGGCCGGAGCGCGGGTGCGGCTGGGCATCTCCTATCCCGAGCCCATGGTGGACCATGCCCGCGCCCGGCAAGCGGCGCTGGAAGCCTATGCCCGCATCAAAGGGGCTACGTCTTAGGGGTAGCCCCCTTCCAACCGATGCTCCATGGCCCCATCTGTCCCAGCAGGCTAAGCTGTCGCGGACAACCTGAAGAGGAGAGGCGCCATGCACGAAAGCGACTGGACCGGCACCGCCGCCGCAGTCACCGCCGTGGCCCTGACCATCGGCGTGTGGCTGTGGCCAACCCCGGATTCCTCGCATCCCACCACAGCCCAGGCGCAGGATCAGGACGATCTGTCCGTTCTGCGCGCCGAGGCCAAGCGTTGGGACGGTGTGCAGGTGTCGTCTGCCCCGGCGGTGCCGGGGTTGAGCCACTAAATCCTTACCGCCCATTCCACGGACGCGGCAGCGCGTCCTGGCAGGTGCGGACCATGTCGGCCCATTGGGAATACATGGTGTTCATGCCCACCGTCAGTTCCTCGGACACGCTGAGCAGATCGGGCGGCGGCAGTTCCAGATAGGCTTCGGCAGTGCCGCTTTCGCGATGCACCGCCATCCCCAGCTTGCGCGCCAGCGCCACCATGCCCCGGTTGTCCGACTGGCACAGAGTGTAAAGCTTGTCGGCGCGGCGGTTGCGCGCCCATTGGGTGGCCCGGCGGAACAGGTCGGCACCGATGCCCTTGACCCGCTGATCGGTATCCACCGACACCCCGACCTCGGCCACACCGTCGGCAAAGGCCACATGCACGCCGCCGACCAGACGGTCGTCAACGAAGCATCCCAGGATCAGGTCGTCCGGCCCGATGGCCGCCACATAACGGTCGATAACCTCGTCCAGCACGCTGGCGCGGGCGAAGCGGAACTGCCTGTCGTCGGGCGACAGCCGCTTCAGATGGTCCGCGAACAACGGCCGCTCATGCAGGTGCAGCTTGCGGATCAACATGGGAAAGCCCTCCGGTCATACCATGATCGACCATATGGGCCTGGAATTGTGCAATGCAACATAGTCTTTTGCGTTCGCGAAATTTTCACGTTTGCACGAAACGCATAGGCCAAAAGAAAGGGGCGCCCGTCAGGGCGCCCCTGGTCATGCGGCAAAAGCCTGTCCCTATTCCAGGCGGCCCAGGGCGCGGGCCAGGACCAGATAGAGCTTGCCGACCTCGGACGAGGTGAAAGTACCGGTCAGCACGTCAGCGTAATCGGACTGGCGGGCCTGGTTCAGCAGGGCCTCGAATTCCGTCAGATAGCGGGTGACGTATTCGCGGAACTCGCCGTCGTCCTCGTACTTGTTCTTCATGGACGCGATCTGGTGTTTGTCCAGATTCTTGAGAATCTTGCGGACGAACACGCTCTGGTCGCCGGCATGGAATTCCTTCCACGCCTTCTCGTCGATATTGGCCGAGAAGATGCGGCCGATATCCACCGACAGCGATTGCAGCTTTTCCACGATGAAGGCGGCGTTCTGCAGGAAATGCTCGACCGAGGCGCTGGCGCGGCGGTCTTCCAGCTGCTGGGCGCGGACCTCGGCCAGCTTGGAGGAATTGACCAGATCGCTGGACTGGCGGGCGAAGGTGGCGGCCATGCTCTCGGCCTGTTGCGACAGCCGATCGCCAGTGATGCCCAAATCGTTGGACTTCTGGCGAATCATCTCGAACGCGCTTTCCAGCTTGGCGCCAGTGCGTTCGGTGGCTTCCTCCAGCTCCTGGCCCTGACGGCGCATGCTGTCGCCCGCGTTGCGGACCGAGGCGGTGATGCGTTCCGACGACTGGGTCAGGTCGCGGATACCGGCGCGCAGCATGTCGCCCGCGGCGGTAACCTGGGCGGCTGTCTTGTTGGAGGTTTCCTCGAAATCGCGGCTGATCTGACGCAGGGCATCGCCCGCCGTCTGCGAATTGTGGAACACCCGCTGGGCGGCCTCGCCCACTTCGGCGGCGTGCTTGGCGATGGCCTGGCCGAACGCCTTGAGCACTTCCGACGAATCGTCGGCCACCCGGCCCAAGGCCGCGGCCTGATCGCCCAGCTTCTCACCCACGGCACCGACGCTGGCCTGGGTCTGGTCGGCGGTCGCCACCACCTGTTCGGTCTGGCGGCGCAGCACCTCGGCGGCGGCCTTGACGCGGCCGGTGGCATCCTCGGACGCCACGGCCAGGGCGCCGGTAGCCCGTTCCAGCAGGTCCGAGACGGCACCGGTCTCGGCGGTGGCGCGGGTGGCGGCCACACCCACTTCGGTGGTGCGCTGGCGCAGACCCTCGCCCACTGCTTCCAATTCAACGCCGACACGCGACGACACCGAGATCAGGTCGTTGGTGTTCTGGCGCAGGGTGTCGGCGATGGTCTTCACCTTGGCCATCACCTGATCGGCGGTGGACATCAGGTGCCGCGATTGCTGGTTCAGCGAGGCTTCGGACAGGCGGGCCTGGGTGGAGACCACGTTGGCGGCATCGGCCAGTTCGTCCGCCTGCTTGCGCAGGGTCTGGCGGATGGCCTCGGCCTGACCGGCGGACTTCTCGGCGCCCTTGCCCAAATCCTCGATATGCAGGCGCAGGGTTTCCGACACCTCGCGAGCGCGGGACTGCATCTGGTCGGACGCGGCGGACAGGGCGCGGGTCTGGCCCTGGAAGGCCTCGCCCACCTCGCGCACGCGGATCAAGGCGCGTTCCACCGCCGCCTCGACATCGTCCTTGCGCTGAGTGAAGACCTCGCCCACTTGGCCCAATTGCACGCTGGCCTCGTCAGCGGTGCCGCGCAGATGGTCGGCATGGCGGGCCAGCACGTCCTCCATCTCGCGGAAGCGGCTCATGGCCTGATCCGAGGCCGAGGACAGCTCGCGCGTCTGCACGCCGATGGATTCCTCGACGATCTTGATGCGCGACAGCACGCGTTCGGTGGTCTGGTCCAGGCTGGTGGCCTGGGTCTGCAGCGACGACGAGATGCGGCCGGTCTGCTCGGCCAGACGCTCGGACGAGCTCTCCAGCTCGGAATTCTGACGGCTGAACAGGGCCTCCAGCGCCTCGACCCGGCTGGCCAGGGTGGTGGCCACGTCCTCGACCCGGCCGGTGACCTTTTCCGACACTTCCTGCAGGCGGCCGGTCTGGGTCACGAACACGTCGGACACCTGGGCGGCACGCTCGACGGCGGTGCGCGACACCTGATCCAGGCCCTCGGCATGCTTGCGGATCTGCGCAGACAGGGTCTCGGCCCGCTCGGCGGCGCGGGACGAGCTTTCCTCGATGGCGGCGACCTGGGTCTGCATCACGTCGCCGAACTCCCGCGCCTTGACGGCGGCGTTGTCGGTGGCGGTGGACATTTCCTGGGTCTGGAGGCGCAGCATGTGCTCGACCTCGCGCGCCCGGGCGCTGGCCAGATCGGCGGCCTGGGTCAGGCGCTCGACCTCGCCGCGCAGGGCGTCCAGCGCGGTGCGGGCCTCGGTGTTGATGCGGCCGACCAGACCGCTCATGGCCTCGACCTGACCGGCCATCACCTTGCGCACGCCCTCGGCCTCGGTCAGGGCGGTGGAGGAAGCCTCGGACAATTCGCGCGCCTGGGCACGCAGGGAATCGGCCACTTGCTTGACGCGGGTCTCGGCACCTTCGGCCGGATAGGTCAGGCGGGCCAGTTCCTCGGACAATTGGGCGGCGACGGCGCGCACGGCACGGCCACGATCGGCCCAGGCCAGCACCAGCCACAGGAAGGCGGCGGGCACCAGGGCCGCGCCGACGATGCCGCCCAGTTCCTGCGGCTGCAGGACCATGACGTTTTCCCAGCCGATGCTGTTGGAAACGTAAGAGGCGCAGAAGGCCAGCCACGCGATGGTGACGGCAAGGCCCAACAGGTTGACCAGAACGCCCAGGCCGCCGCCCGCATTGCGCGCCTTGGGCCGGGCCGGCGGCGCGGCCAGCGGTTCGGCGGAAAGCTGCGGCAGCGGCGGCGCGGACTTCTTGCCGGACACCGCCTCGACAAGGGCATCCAGGCCCTTCTCTTCCTCGCCGCGCACGATCGTCGTCTCACCCATGGCCGCCACGTCTCCTCGCGCTGATTCTGCGCCTGTGTCCGGGCCGCCGGGAAAAACCTTGGCATCGGCGAAGGCGGCCCACGCTTCGCGAATACCTTGCAAATTCTGTCACGGACAAGAGCCGCGCCCCATCGCGGCCCCCTCATCCGGGATAAAACATCGCGTCATCGTGTCGCGCCGCAACAGAAACCTGACGCAGCGGGGCACGAAAACCCCGATCAACTGTCCGGGGGGCCGCGATTGCGACACAAAAACTTGAATCCCCGCGAGAGGATGCCCGTGCCCACGGCAAAATGCAAATATTTGCGCCCGAAGGAAAACCGCCATCTTCAGCCGTCTCCCCACTTTTATAATCTATAAATCTGGTAGACTTAATAAATGCGGTTGACGCCGCTTTTTGTGTGAATTAGCATCCCTCCATCGATCACGGAGATATCCCATGCCGGACACCCGCCACCTCGACACCATTGCCGCCATCGCCCGTCAGGCCGGGCTGTCGCCCGCCGACCCGGTGCGCCAGCCGCTGGACGAGGCCCGCCGCCGTGCCTGGGACTATCAGATGTTGTGGAACAACCCGTTGCCGGAAATCGGCGGCGCGGCCGAGACCACCACCCACAGCCCGCGCGGCACGCCGATCCGCCTGCGCATCCATTACCCCGACCAGCGCCGCGACAACGTGCCGGTGCTGCTGTATTTCCACGGCGGCGGCTTTGCGCTGAACGGCATCGACACCCATGAACGGCTGATGCGCCAACTGGCGGTGCGCGCGGGCGCGGCGGTGGTGGGCGTCGGCTATACCCTGGCGCCGGAACTGCGCTTTCCCGGTCAGTTGCACGAAGCCCTGGCGGCGGTGACCTGGGTGCGCGAACACGGTGCCACGTACGGACTGGATTCCCGGCGGCTGGCGCTGGGCGGCGATTCGGCGGGAGCCAATCTGGCGCTGAGCGCGCAACTGGCATTGCGCGACCAGGGCCAGCCCCCGCCAGCCCAGGGCCTGCTGTTCTACGGCATGTTCTCGGCCGATCTGGGCAGCCCGTCCCACCAGGCTTTCGGCGGCGGTGGCTTCGGCCTGACCTCCGAGCGCATGGACTGGTTCTGGTCGCAATACCTGGTCGACCGCGCCCAGCGCGATAATCCGGCGGCAGCGCCATTGCTGGCCGACCTGCATGGATTGGCACCGCAACTGGTGATCGGCGCCGGCCTGGACTGTCTGCTGGACGATTCGCTCCGGCTGGCGGCACGGCTGCGGGCGGCGGGCAATGCCGTGCATCTGTCGGTCTATGACGGCGTGCCCCATTCCTTCATGCAACTGAGCGCCCATCTGGAACCCGCCGATGCCGCCCTGCACGAGGCGGCGGGTATCCTGGCCACCGCCTTCAGCCAGCGGCGGAACCGGGCTGCGGCGTGACCGCCAGAACGCGGTTGGCGGGAAACCGCAGCACCACCCGCGTTCCCTGGCCCGGCACGCTGTCCAAATTCAGGGCGCCGCCATGCAGCTTCATCAGGCTGTACGCCAACGGCAGCCCTAGCCCCAACCCCTGATAGCGGCGTTCCAGCCGCGCATCCACCTGACCGAACGCCGCCATGACCTTGTCGTGATCCTGGGGCGCGATGCCGATACCGGTATCCTCCACCACCAGCTCCACACTGCCATCGGCGGCGCGGCGGGCGCTGACCGTCACCGAGCCCCCGGCCGGGGTGAATTTGACGGCGTTGGACAGCAGATTGAGCAACACCTGCTTCAGACGCAACGGATCGCCCCGCAGATCGGGCAAATCCGGCGCCAGCCGGGATTCCATCTGCAATTCCGCCAAACGGACGCGGTCGCCGACCATGACCAGGGCCGACGCCACCAGATCGGCGACCACCACCCGTTCATCACGCAATTCCACCTGGCCGCTTTCGACGCGCGACACATCCAGCACGTCGTTGATCAACCCGGTCAGATGGTGGGCGGCCTCGACCACATAGCCGCAATACTCGCGGTAACGGTCACTGCCCAGCGGCCCCAGGATTTCCGCCTGCATGGTTTCGGCAAAGCCGGTGATGGCGTTCAGCGGCGTGCGCAATTCGTGGCTGGTGGCGGCCAGGAACTGGGTCTTGGCGCGATTGGCCAGTTCCGCCGCCTGTGCGGCCTGCAACAGCGCCTCGGCGGCGACATGGCGGTCGGTGACGTCCAATCCCCAGGCGACCAGGGCCTGACGCCCCTCGAAAGCGATAGGGGTCCAACTGACCATATACCAGCGGCGCGGCCCGCTGGCCGGAACGCATTCGATCTCGGCGGTGACCGTCTCTCCGCTGCGCAGCGCCTCGGCCACCTTGAGACGGCGCAGACCGGGGTCGGCGTGGAAGCCGTTGACATCCAGCCCCAGCACCTGATCGGGCGGCAGGCCCAGGATTTCGGCATGGCGGCGGTTGCAGAACAGCACCCGGCCATCGGGGGCGGTGACCATCACCCCCACCGGGCTGCTTTCCAGCAGCGCCTTCAGCCGGATTTCGGCCTCGTGCGAGACGGCGGCGGCCGCCTCGGCGGCGGCGAGGCGGGTCATCATCTCGCCCTCGGAATAGATGCCCGCGATGGAGCGGCTGGTCAGCAGCGCCCGCGCCAGACCGTGGCTGAGGATGAAGAAACCGGCGGCGAAGATGCCGTGCGCCAGCCACCACAGATGCGTCCACGGGGCACTCAGCAAAAACGCCACCGAGGAAATGGCGAAGGCCACCAGGGCCGCCTGATAGGCGCCCATCAGGCCCGATGCCAGGCGCCGCCAGCGGATGACCGCGACACCGCCCAAAGCCAGGGCGATGGACATGCCTTCCAGGATCAGCCGGATACGCGGATCGGACGCGGCGGGCAGATGGGCCAATCCGGCCACCGCCACGTTCATGACCAGAACCACCGCCACCCATCCGATCCAGCTGGCGGGATCGCGCCGCCGGGATGACGGCTCGGCCGCCTCGCCATAACGCAGCAGCGCCTCCAGCAGAAAAGCGGTCATCACCACGCGCGAGGCCGGGCCGAACAGCAGGAACAGCCACGCATTATGCTGTTCCATATGGGTCAGCGCGCCATGCGGGGCGTAGACCAGGGCAAAGCCGACAAACGCCAGCACCACGTAGCGCAGGGCCGGTTCGCCACTGGCCCGGAAGCACCGCCATGCCACCCAACCGGCGAACAACGACAGCAGAATGGACAGGCCGATGGCGATTTCGTGGGTCAGGTGGTCATGAAAGACCAGGGGCGGCGACTGGAAGAAATGCAGGTAACCGACCAGAGACAGCGGCGCCAAGGCGAAAGCGGCCTCCAGCGCCCCTTTATAGAGCGCGGTCAGACGCAGCAGCATACGGGATTCAGGGCGTAGCGGCTCCCCGGCGACCATTCCCCCACATCCTTTCGATCCACCCGGACAAAAGGATAGGAGCGCCCCAGGGGCGCTTCAAGCGAAACATCGCCGCACAGGGTTCACTTGATTTCCCAAATGCGCCGCGCCAGCATCGAGGATCATGACCACACAATCCCCCCCTGCCGCCGCCACCGCTGCGGCACGCCGTACCGTCATCGCCCGCGCCTTCCTGTTGGGCGACCGCCTGGACATCCGGGGCTTCGAACAGAAGCAGGCTCTTGCCACCACTCCCCTGACCGTGCGCATGGGCCGCGACGGCTTCGCCGTGCTGTTCCGCTATGGCGCCGTGGTGCTGTTCGACGTCACCGCCGAGGAAGAAGCGCACTTCCTGGCCGACGTGGCCCGGCTGGTGACCGATCCCCTGCCCGCCCCCGGCCGCGATCAGGCCCATGTGGACATCATTCCCGGCAGCGCCGAACAGGTGGACGCCGACGGCAACATCGTCCTGTCGGACCTGACGCCCGAGCGCATGCAGATCGTCGCCGACGTTCTGGGCAAGAACGTCATGCTGGACCATTTCGAGGTCAAGGTGGCCAACGTCTTCGACCGGGTCGAACCGCTGGCGGCACGGCTGAAAAAGGACGGCAGCCGCAATTTCCGGGTGCGTGACCTGCTGAGCCAGATCGGCGACGTACTGCTGACCCAGCACCGCATGGTCGGCCGCGCCGAGGTGCTGGAGAAGCCCGAGGTGCTGTGGTACACGCCGGAACTGGAAGGCCTGTTCGGCCGTCTGGAGCGCGAATACGAAATCCGCGAACGCTCGCGCGCCCTGGACAACAAGCTGGAAGTGATCGGCGACACCGCCGAAACCCTGCTGGACCTTGTCCACGCCACCCGCTCGTTGCGGGTGGAATGGTACATCGTGGCGCTGATCGTCTTCGAAATCCTGCTCAGCCTGTGGGAAAAGGTGCTGAAGTAGCCCCCTCAGTCCCTGCGTCACACCCGCGAAAGCGGGTGTCCATGGCCGGAGCAGACGGATGCATGGATTCCCGCTTGCGCGGGAATGACCGGCGAGGGGAGCACCCGCTCCTACCCCGCCAGATGCCGGTAAATGCGCGGCAGCGCTGCCGATAATTGCGCCAGATGGTGGACGATGGCGTATGAGCCCCGTCCGAACAAATGCGGGAAATAGGTCTGCGCCTTCCTGTCGATGGTGACGCCGAACACCGCCAGCCCCTTGGCGCGGGCTTCCTGCACCGCCTTGCGGGTGTCCTCGATGCCGTAGCGGCCTTCGTAATGGTCCACGTCGTTGGGCTTGCCATCGGTGATGACCAGCAGCAGGCGGTGACGGTTGGGGCGCTTTTCCAGCTCGGCGGCGGCGTGGCGCATGGCGGCGCCGATGCGGGTGTAATAGCCGGGCTTCATGGCGCCGATGCGCTTCATCACCCTCTCGCCCATGGGTTCGTCGAAATCCTTGAGCGTGTCCACCTTGACCCAGGCGCGCTTGCGCGAGCTGAAGCCGTAGATGGCGAAGGGATCGCCGCAGGCGGCAAGGCCATGGCTGAACACCGCCAGGGCTTCCTTTTCCACGTCCAGCACCCGGCGGTTCTCGATCCAGGCATCGGTGGACAGCGACGAATCCACCAGCACCGCCACCGCCAGATCGCGCTCCATGGGGCGGCGCTGCATCCACACCCGGTCGGAACACTGGCCCGAGGCGGCAAGGTCGGTGCGGGCGCGCACCACCGCCTCGGTGTCCAGTTCCGATCCGTCCATCTGGGCGCGCAGGATCAGCGCCTTGGTGCGCAGCGCCTCGAACTGGCGCTTGACCTGACGGATGCGGCGCTTGGCCGCCTCGCCGGGCACCCAAGCCTCGCCTTCTTCCGGAGCGATGCCCACCAGCACCTGACAATGGTTCTTGTGGTAGCAGGCGGCGCGGTGATCCCATTCCGGGTACAGATGGGTGCCGGTCAGGCGGGTGGTGTCGGTGGCCTCGGGCGGCAGGTCCAGATCGAATTTCAGCTTGGTCGCCGCCTTCTTGCCGTGGCTGGACAGGGTGATCTTGTCCATTTCCTCGGCCGCCTTCTTGGCCTCCTCCTCGTCGGGATCATCGGCACCACGGTTGACGTTGACCATGTCGGCGAAGGACAGAATTTTTTCGAAGCGGTTGAGGATCAGCGGATCCTTGCGGTCGGCATTGTCCTGGCGCTTGCGCTCGGCCTTGCGGCGCTTGTCCTGCTCGTCCTGTTCCTCTTTCTTGGCGCCCGCCTCGGACAGTTCTTCCTCTTCCGGGCGTTGCTCGGGCGCCCGGTGCAGGGCCTCGCCCCACAGCGGCACCGGCAGGAACGGCCGGTAGGTGGCGGGGGCCGTCCTATCCGGCGGCAGCGCGGGGGCAACAGGGCCGCCCAGCATGGACAGAACCAGCGCTTCCACCTGGGCCTCGGCGCCGCTCAGCGGCCGCACCGGGCGCAGATCGCGCAAGGCCGTGCACAGGGCGGCATGGCGCCGCACCATGCCGGGGAATTGCGCCAGCACCGCATCGGATGCCCGCTGGGCACGGGCCAGGAACGCCAGATCGGCACGCAGCGGGTCGGTCTCGGGCTCGCCCGCCGGTTCCAGCGCGGCGAAAAAGGCCGCCAGCCAGAAATACAAATCGCAGTTCAGCGTGGCCTCGGGCAGCACGTCGAGCATTTCCGGCAGGGCCAGCGATACCTCGTCGCGCGAGGCCACCACCAGCCGCTCGTCCTCCATGCCGATGCGCTGCTTCCAGGTCAGGCGGTGGGTCGAGGTGCGCGCCCCCGCCACGGTGATGGTGACACCACGGTCACCGCCCAGGCCGCGAAAGAACACCGCCAATTGGGCACGCACCGCATCCAGGCTGACCGCCGCTTCGGGGAAGCGTTGCCAGGAATGCTTGTCGCCCACCAGCCGGTGCCAGAAGCGGCCGACCTTTTCTTCCAGCTCGAAGGCCTCGGTCCACGACATGGCGGTTACCCGAAGACCGCCAGAACCACCTCGTCCAAGCCCTTTTTCACATCGGCATCGTCGGTCAGCGGCTCGATCAGCGCCGCCTGCACCGCCTCGCGCAGGTTCATGCCCGCCTGGATCAGGGTGGCGCAATAGACCAGCAGACGGGTCGAGACGCCTTCTTCCAGGTCGTGACCCTTGAGCGCCCGCAGGCGCGCCGCCAGCATGACCAGGGAATGGGCCTTGTCCTCGGACAGGCCGGTTTCGGTGACCACCACCTGACGCTCGACGTCGGCGGGGGGAAAGTCGAATTCGATGGCGACGAAGCGTTGCCGGGTGGACGGCTTCAACTGCTTCAGCACGTTCTGGTAGCCGGGGTTATAGGACACCACCAGCATGAAATCGTCGGGGGCTTCCAGCAATTCGCCGGTGCGGTCCAGCGGCAGCAGGCGGCGGTCGTCGGTCAGCGGGTGCAGCACCACGGTCACGTCCTTGCGCGCCTCGACCACTTCGTCCAGATAGGCGATGCCGCCCTGGCGCACGGCGGCGGTCAGCGGGCCGTCGGCCCACACGGTGTCGCCGCCCTTGAGCAGATAGCGGCCGGTCAGATCGGCGGCGGTCAGATCATCATGGCACGACACGGTGAACAGCTTGCGCCCCACCCGCGCCGCCATATGGGCGACGAACCGGGTCTTGCCGCAGCCGGTCGGCCCCTTGAGCAGCAGCGGCAGCTTGTGGGCATGGGCCAGCTCGAACAGGCGGCACTCGTTGCCCACCGGCAGATAGAACGGAATTTCGGCGGCGACGGCGGGCGCGGGGGCGACGGAACTGAGCATTGGAGGCACTCCAGAAAACTACGGAGAAAAAAGGGGCAGCCGCGATGCTGTGCGGCTGCCCCCTAGGACTTTACTTATTCGGCCGGCTGGGCGGCACGGGCGGGCTGAGCCTTCCCCGGAACCACCAGCGACCACACGATCATCACCACGCCGAGCAGCGTGACGACACCGGCGCCGAGGCGCATCCAATAGAACAGGCCAAGCTGCTCCTGGACTTCCATGAAGTTCATGCCCATCACGCGCTGCAGATGGGTCTGCACCACACCGGCGAAGGTCAGGGCGAAGGTCATGAACGCCACCGCCGACGAGGTCACCCAGAAGCCCCACATATTCAGGGTCTGGTTGTACGGCTCACGCTTCAGCAGCAGCGGCATGGCATAGGTGAACATGGCGATGTTCAGCATGACATAGGCGCCGTAGAAGGCCAGGTGGCCGTGGGCGGCGGTGACCTGGGTGCCGTGGGTGTAGTAGTTGATCGGAGCCAGGGTGTGCAGGAAGCCCCACACGCCCGCGCCGAAGAACGCGAACACCGAGCAGCCCAGGCACCACAGCAGCGCCGCCTTGTTCGGATGCTGGCGGCCGCCCTTCCACACCATGTAGAAGGTGAAGACCACCATGGCGAAGAACGGCAGGACCTCGAGGGTCGAGAACACCGAACCGATCCACTGCCAATAGGCCGGGGTGCCGATCCAGTAGTAATGGTGGCCGGTGCCCAGGATGCCCGAGAACAGGGCCATGGCGATGATGACGTACAGCCACTTCTCGACGACCTCGCGGTCCACGCCGGTCAGCTTGATCATCAGGAAGGCCAGGATCGAGGCCATGACCAGTTCCCACACGCCTTCCACCCACAGGTGAACGACCCACCACCAGAACATCTTGTCGAGGACCAGATTGTTCGGGTTGTAGAGCGAGAACAGGAAGAACACCGCGATGCCCCACAGACCCAGCAGCAGGACGTTGGTGATGGCGGTCTTGCGGCCCTTCAACACCGTCATGGTGACGTTGTAGAGGAACATCAGCGCGACCACGACGATGGCCAGCTTGATCCACAGCGGCTGTTCCAGGAACTCGCGGCCTTCATGGATCTTGAACAGATAGCCGACCACGGCGGCGGCGGCGCCGAACAGGAACAGCCAGAATTGCAGGATCGCCAGCTTCGGGCTGTGCAGTTCTGTTTCGGCCTCTTCCGGGATCAGATAATAGGCGCCACCGAAGAAGCCCATCAGCAGCCACACGATCAGCGCGTTGGTGTGGATCATGCGGGCGATGTTGAACGGCACCAGATCAGCCAGGAAATTAGGCATGACCACGATGGTGCCCAGGATGGTGCCGAACAGCACCTGGGCGACGAACAGGGCGAGCGCGCCGGCGAAATAGTACAGCGCGACCTTTTGCGATTGGTATTTCATGGGTGTCACCTTCCCTGTTAGCCGCTGACCTTGGGCGGCCAATTCTGGGTGTCGACCTCGCTGGTCCACTTCAGGAAGTCGACCAGGCTGTCCAGTTCGGTCTCGGAGAGATTGAACTGCGGCATCTGGCGACGGCCCTCGATACCGGACGGTTGGCCCTTCATCCAGGCCTTGAGCGCGTCACGGGCGCCGGAAGCGTCTTCCTTGCCGCCGTAGCGGACCCAGACGTTACCCAGCTCGGGGGCGTAATAGGCGCCTTCACCCATGATGGTGTGGCAATCGACGCAGGCGTTCTTTTCCCACACATGCTTGCCCGCCGCCACGGAAGGCGTGATGGGATTGGCGGCGGCAATGGCGTTGGCCTTGGTGACGCTGTGCGCGGTCAAGGCGACGAACACCACGAAGAAGAATGCCGTGCCACCGTAAAAAATATTACGGGCAGCGGCTTTCGTCAGTGTCTCGGACATAGTCGCTCCTCGGGAAGAGGGATTGAACTCCACCCACCGCGGTCTTTCCCCCCGCGCGTGGCCGAACTCCGTTGAACCTGAGGGGATATTTTCCCCAGAACCTTGGGGGGGATATTCCCCACCTCGGGGGTCAACTTAGGCGTCGACGCCAGGACCGGGCTTTAACATTGGTCAAGCACACGCCAAGCAGCGCGCCGACAAGCCGTCAGGCGCGCTGTTTTCTTGCCCGGATGGATCAGGAAGAGGGAGTAAGGACCCGGCGGGTCACCGCCCAATTGGCCAATTGCCGGTCGCAGCCGCCGTGATGACGCATCATCCAGCGCAGTACCGCCTCGCGCACCACATGGCGGTCGCGGTCGCCGCACACTCCGGCGTCGCCCATGGCGGTCAACAGGGAGATCAGGGTGTCATGCTCGGCCCGGTGGTCGGCAGCCAGAGGATAATCGGCGGTACCCATCAGGGCGGCCTGGCGTTCGAAGCCCTTTTGCGCATAGCGGCGGATGGCGGCGATACGGGCGCATTGCACACGGTCGCATTCACCATTGCGGCGGCGGCATTCCACCAGCGGATCGAAAATCCGCGACATCAGGAAATTCATTCCCTCGATGTCGGCATCAATTTCGCGCACGCCGGTCGACGCTTCTGTCGGCGTCAGTTCGGGCATTGGTCGCCCCCGAAACCCAAAGAAATCCGAAGCCCCCAGCGGCTTCAGGGCTGGCACTCTACGCCCGCCGCGACCGGCGCGGCAACCATTGAATATGCGCAAATTGGCGTGTTTTGCCGCCAATGCCCACAACCGCAATAAGGGGTTGCGCCGACGCCGTTATCTGGTGCATTCTGCGACATTAATTGCAAGTCATTCGCATTTGCATAAGGGAGGCAGCGACGTGGGTTTCATCGGACATGTGGATATGACGGCCCTGAGCAAACGCGAAATGGGTGCGCGCGATTTCATCTGGCTGGCGGCGCTGGGCAGTTCGGCACGCGGTCCGGCGACGCTCGAGGATATCTGCCACGCCATCGACGTCATTACCCTGGGGCAATGGCTGCCGGTGGGCGAACTGGTGATGGCCAGCGTCGATGAAATGAGCCGGGGCGGCCACCTGCAACCGGCCCCCGGCCCCGAACAGCGCCTCCGCCCCACCCGCCGTGGCCGCGAAACGCTGTCCATGCTGCTGGCGCAGCCGCTGGCCCGCCCGGCCTCGGTGTTCGGTCAGGTTGGCCTGCGCATGAAACTGGCCTTCCTGGATCTGGTGGCGGCCGAGGAACGGCGCGCCGTGCTGGATACCCTGATCGCCCAGTTCGAGGATGAACTGGCCCGCCGCCAGCGCGGCGAGGATGCCTGCCCGGCGCGCGGCAGCTTCGGTGATCTGTGGCGCGGCCACGATGTCGAGCGCATCCGCCGCGACATCGCCCTGCTGCGCAGCATGGCCGGTATGAGCGGCGGTCCGACCCGCCATTGACCCACATCAAGTCACCAGCGCCATTCCTTGACGAAAAAAGCGAAGGCGCTGGCGTCGCGGCTGAAGAACGGGCAGCCGGCGGCGCGGCCGCGCTCCTGCTCGCCCACCATGCCGTGACGGCAGATTCCGCGGTCCCAATAGGCGCATTGCGCACACTTCCTGGCGGTCTTACCTTGCTCGACCATCTCTGTCTCCTGGTCTCGCCCCCCATCGGCGGGCGGACTTTATGCGGCCCATGCCCCGGCAGACCAGTGACGGTTTGTTTGCAATTTGCCCAGGAAGGCCTACGCAAGTCGTTGCACCGCGTTCTGGACTAAGTTTAAACTGACTAAGGTCAAATCCCGGTGTCAGGAGAGGTCGTCCGTGCATTGCAACGATGAGGCGGTATTGCGTACCGCCCAGATTCGCCCCACCCGTCAACGCCTGACCATCCTGCGGCTGATCCGCGAGGGCGGACACCGGCATCTGACGCCCGACAGCCTGTACCAGGAGGCCCTGTCCTCCGGCGTGCGCCTGTCGCTGGCCACCGTCTACAACACCCTGCACGAATTCGCCCAGGGCGGCCTGGTCAAGCATGTGGCCGTCGGCGACCGCAGCTGGTTCTGCACCAACACCGCCGAGCACCATCATTTCTATGATGTGCAGACCGGCCGCGTGCAGGACATCCAAGGCGCCCAGCCCCGCGTCCTCGACCTGCCCCCGGCGCCCGCCGGGATGGAAGTGGAAGGCGTGGACGTCATCGTCCGCCTGCGCAAGGCGTCCTGAGCACAATGACCGCAAGCCCCGGCCTCTGGCCGGGGCTTCGCCGTTCTGATGGGAGGTCACCACCATGCCGCCCAAGCTTCTGCTGGCCGCGCTGATCGCCGCCACCATCGCCATCGCCGCCTATGCCCTGCGCCCGGCACCGGACAAGGCGCTGTCCACCACCGGCATCTACGCCGACGACTGGCTGGCCAATTGCGGCAAACTGCAAGGCCCCGATCAGGCCCGCTGCACCCAACGCCTGGACAGCGCCTATGGCCGCGTCGCGGGTGCCCCCATTCCGGGCGACAAGCGGTAAAGCTCCCCCGCCCGCCTTTCCTCGACCGTCACCGCCACCGGTTCCGGTGCCCGCAGCGCCACCGCCATCAGATGGCGGGAGGTGGGGGTGAAGCGGCGGAAGCTCCAGGCGGCAGGAATGTCGGCCCCCGCATCGGCAAACGCGATCGTCAGCGGTTCCAGGGTAAAGGCGAAGCTGTCCAGCGGCTGGGCCAACCCCTTGCCGATGGCCTTCACATAGGCCTCCTTCAAGGTCCAGAACCCCAGGAACCGCTCGACGAAGGCATCCTCGGCCAGCCCGTCCAACTGCGCGCATTCCGCCGGGGCGAAAAAGCGCTGGGCCAAATCCATGGTCGGCGCGCGGCGGTCCAACCATTCCACGTCGATGCCGATGTCATGATCCTCGGTCAGCACCGCCGCCGCCAGACCACGCGTGTGCGACAGATTGAGCCGCAGGCGCGGCCCGCCGGGCGGCATCAGAACCTCGGGCTTGCCGTGGTCGCCCACCTGGAAGCACCACGCGCCCGGATCGCCGCCCGCCCAGGATGACAGCAGCGCCCGGCCCAAGGCATGGGCGGCGATGTAGCAGTGGCTGTCATGCTCGAAATGAAAGCGGGCGGCGCGGGTGCGTTCGGCATCGTCCAGCAGAGCGGCCAGACGCGGCCATTCAGCCTCGGCCACCTGATCCACCGCCAGCCACCACACCCGAACCATCCTGTCGCCTCCACCGATTTCGGCGCAGTGTGGATCAGCGGCCAGAAAATGAGAAGCCCCGCCGGGGTGGGGGTGGCGGGGCTTCCGTCTTCGGCCCCCAGGGGCTTGGGGACAGGTGGGGTACCGAAGTTGGGACCATCCTAACGGCCCCAACCTTTCGTCATGATCCCCAGATGGGGACATAGGCCAAAATATTTACTCGGCCGGTTGGGCGTGGGGCAAAACACTCGGCGCCACGATGTCGTCGGGAACCTCGACGGCATGGCTGCTCTGGTGGTGGTGCAGCTTGCGGTTCCCCGCCAGGGCGCGGATCAGCACATAGAACACCGGGGTCAGGAAGATACCGAAGGCGGTGACGCCCAGCATGCCCGCGAACACCGCCACGCCCATGGCATGGCGCATCTCGGCACCCGCACCACTGGAGGCGACCAGCGGCACCACGCCCATGATGAAGGCCAGCGAGGTCATCAGGATGGGCCGCAGGCGCAGCCGCGCCGCCTCGATGGCCGCCTCGACCGGACGACGTCCGGCCAGTTCCAGCTCGCGGGCGAATTCCACGATCAGGATGGCGTTCTTGGCCGACAGGCCGACCAGCACGATCAGGCCGATCTGGGTGAAGATGTTGTTGTCGCCCTTGGTCAGCCAGATGCCGGTCATGGCGGCCATCAGGCTCATGGGGACGATCAGGATGATGGCGATGGGCAGGGTCAGGCTTTCGTACTGCGCCGCCAGCACCAGGAACACCAGCAGGATCGCCAGCGGAAAGACGATCAGCGACGAATTGCCCGCGATGATCTGCTGATAGGTCAAATCGGTCCATTCGAAGGTGAAGCCTTTGGGCAGGGTTTCCGCCGCGATACGCTCCACCGCCGCCTGGGCCTGCCCGGACGAGAAACCGGGCGCGGCGGCGCCGCTGATGTCGGCGGACAGGAAGCCGTTATAGCGCATGGCCCGTTCCGGCCCGGCGGTGGGATGCACACTCAACAGCGCCGCCAGCGGCACCATCTCGCCCGAGGCCGACCGCACCTTGAGCTTGCCGATGTCCTCGGCATGGGCGCGGTAGGGGGCGTCGGCCTGGACCCGCACCGAGTAGGTACGGCCGAACTGGTTGAAATCGTTGACATACAGACTGCCCAGATAGATTTGCAGGGTGTCGAAGATGTCGGTGATGGCGACGCCCAACTGTCGGGCCTTGGTGCGGTCCACGTCGGCATAAATCTGCGGCACGTTGACCTGATAGCTGGTGAACAGATTCGCCAGTTCCGGCGCCTTGGACGCCTTGCCCAGGAAGCCCTTCACCGCGCCGTCCAACGCTTCGTAACCCTGGGACGCCCGGTCCTCAAGCTGGAACTTGAAGCCGCCGGTGGTGCCCAGGCCCTGAACGGGCGGCGGCGGGAACATCACCACGAAGGCGTCATTCAGCGCCGCGTATTTGGCATTCAGTTGCATGGCGATGGCGCCTGCGCTCAGCGACGGGTCCTTGCGTTGGTCGAAGGATTTCAGGCTGGCGAAGACGATGCCGGAATTGGTCGAATTGGTGAAGCCGTTGATGGACAGGCCGGGGAACGAGATGGCGTGCTCGACGCCCGGCTGGTCCAGGGCGATCTGGCTCATGGTGCGGATGACGTCTTCCGTGCGGTCCAGGGTGGCGCCGTCGGGAAGCTGGGCGAAACCGATCAGGTATTGCTTGTCCTGCATGGGCACGAAGCCGCCGGGCACCGCCTGGAACAATCCCCAGGTGACGCCGACCAGCCCCAGATACAGGCCCATCATCAGCGCCTTGCGCGACACCACCCGGCCCAGGCCGCGTCCATAGGCCTCGGCACCGCGGCCGAAAGCCCGGTTGAAGCCGCGGAACAGCCAGCCCAGGCTGGCATCCATTCCCCGCGCCAGCCAATCCTTGGGCGCGTCATGACCGCGTAGCAGCAGCGCCGCCAAGGCGGGCGACAGGGTCAGCGAATTGACCGCCGAAATCACCGTCGAAATGGCGATGGTCAGGGCGAATTGCTTGTAGAACTGGCCCGACAGGCCGCTGATGAAGGCCAGCGGCACGAACACCGCCACCAGCACCAGGGCGATGGCGATGATCGGCCCCGACACTTCGCGCATGGCGCGGTAGGTGGCTTCTTTCGGCGCCAGCCCGGCCTCGATGTTGCGCTCGACGTTCTCGACCACGACGATGGCGTCATCCACCACGATGCCAATGGCCAGCACCAGGCCGAACAGCGACAGCGCGTTGATGGACACCCCCAACATCTGCATGATCGCGAAGGTGCCGACCACCGACACCGGCACCGCCAGCAGCGGGATGATGGACGCCCGCCAGGTTTGCAGGAACAGGATGACCACCAGAACCACCAAAGCCACCGCTTCCAACAGGGTGTGAATCACCGATTCGATGGAGGCGCGGACGAATTGGGTGGGGTCGTAGACGATGGAGTAATCCACGCCCTCGGGCATGTAGCCCTTGAGTTCGGCCATGGTGGCGCGGACGTTGTCGGAAATGGCGATGGCGTTCGAGCCCGGCGCCTGGAAAATGGGAATCGCCACCGCCGATTTGTTGTCCAGCAGCGAGCGCAAGGCGTAATCAGCGGCGCCCATCTCGATACGGCCCAGATCGCGCAGGCGGGTGACGGCGCCCCCGGCCTCGGTCTTGACGATGATGTCGCCGAATTCCTCCTCGGTCTTCAGGCGGCCCTGGGCGTTGACCGACAATTGCAAATCCACCCCCGGCAGGCCCGGCGAGGCGCCGACCACACCGGCCGCCGCCTGGACATTCTGCTCGCGGATGGCTTGCACCACCTCGCCCGCCGACAGGCCGCGCTCGGCCACCTTCTGCGGGTCCAGCCACACGCGCATGGAATAATCGCCGGAACCGAACAGGTTGACCTGACCGACGCCTTCGATGCGGGCCAACCGGTCCTTGACGTTCAGCACCGCGTAATTGCGCAAGTACGCCATGTCGTAGCGGCCATCGGGCGAGGTCAGGTGCACCACCATGGTCAGATCGGGCGAGCTTTTGATGGTGGTAATGCCCAGGCGCCGCACTTCCTCGGGCAGGCGCGGCTCGGCCTGGGCGACGCGGTTCTGCACCAATTGCTGCGCCTTGTCCGGGTCGGTGCCCAGACGGAAGGTGACGGTCAGGGTCATGACGCCGTCGGTGGTCGCCTGCGAGCCCATGTACAGCATGTTCTCGACGCCGTTCACCTGCTCCTCGATGGGGGTGGCGACGGTCTCGGCGATGACCTTGGGGCTGGCGCCGGGATATTGGGCGCGCACCACCACGGTCGGCGGCACCACCTCGGGATATTCGGAAATGGGCAGGGTGCGCAGGGCCAGCAGGCCCGCCACGAAGATCAGGACCGACAGCACGCCGGCGAAGACGGGACGGTCGATGAAGAATTTGGACAGGTTCATATGCCGCCTCCGTCGGGGCAAACTCCCCCCGTCACGGCCCCGTCTGGGGCCGTGCGAAAGGGGGTGATGCGTTTGTTTGAAACCGGCAACCGCCATGGTTGCCGGTCTGCCGCCATTGAGGCGGCGGCCAAGCGGCCGGATGGCCGCGCCCGGCGAGGGGCGATACAGCGGTCAATGCAATTGACCGCTGGTACAAACTAACCCTGCTGGGCCACCACGGGCATGCCGGGACGGACCCGCTGCAAGCCGCCGACGATGATGCGTTCACCGGATTTCAGGCCCGAGGACACCACCCGCAGGCCGTCAACCACCGGTCCCAGCACCACATTACGATAGGCCGCCTTGCCATCGTCGCCGACCACCAGGACATATTTCTTGTCCTGGTCGGTGCCCACCGCCCGCTCGCTGATCAGCAGCACCGGCTCGGCCTTGGGCTGGCCCAGGCGCAGGCGGGCGAACTGGCCGGGCATCAGGCTGCCATCGGCATTGTCGAACACCGCGCGCACCGACACCGTACCGGTGCGGGCATCCACCGTGTTGCCGATCATCTGCACGCGGCCATCCACTTCGGCATTGCCCAGACTTTGCGCGTTCAGCCGCACCGGAATGCGGTCCACCTGAAGCGTGCCCGAGGCGGCATCCCGCACCCCGGCGATGGAGCGCATCACCACCTGTTCATTGGCGTCGAAGCTGGCATAGATCGGGCTGACCGAGACCAGGGTGGTGAGGACCGGCGCACCGGCCCCGGCGGGCACCAGATTGCCCACCGTCACCTCGGCCTTGCCGACCCGGCCCGCCACCGGCGCGGTGACGCGGGTGTAGGACAGGTTCAGCCGCGCCGTCTCGACCGCCGCCCCTGCTGCCCGCAAGGCGGCCTGGGCCTCGAAGAAGGCGTTGGCGCGGTTGTCGGCCTCGCGCACCGGCATGTTGCCCGAGGCGATCAGCGTCTGGGCGCGGTCATTCTCGCGCTTGGTGAAGGCGACCCGCGCCTGGGCCGACGCCGCCTGAGCCTCGGCACGGGCCAGTTCGGCGGCGAAGGGGGCCGGGTCGATGGTGAGCAGGAGATCGCCCTTCTTCACCAGCCCGCCTTCGCGGAAATGGACCCCGATCACCTGACCGGACACGCGCGAGCGGACCTCCACCTTGTCCACCGCCTCGAGGCGGCCGGAGAATTCCTCCCACGGCACGACCTCGCGGCTTTCAACAATGGCCACCGAGACGGGGATCGCAGAGGGGGCAGCAGTCGCTGTCTCGGTGGCCTTGGCGTCGTGGCTGCGGATATCGGACAGGACCAACGCCCCACCCGCCAGGGCCGCGACTGCGGCGACGACGCCAATCATCATTCTGTTCTTATGCATGGAGGAGGGCTCCGCTCACACTTCTGTACCGCTTGGTAAGAATGTGGGACTGGACAGGCCTCTGTCAACAGATTATTTTACCATCGGGTACAAAAAGCAAGGGAGCAGTTTCATGGCCATGGGTCGTCCCCGCGCCTTCTGCGCCGACACGGCGTTGAACCGGGCGTTGGAAGTGTTCTGGCGCAAGGGTTACGAGGGCGCCTCGATGAACGACCTGACCGAGGCCATGGGCATCAACAAGCCCAGTCTGTACGCCGCCTTCGGCAACAAGGAAGAATTGTTCCGCAAGGCGCTGGACCGCTACACCCAGGAAAAGATCGCCTATTTCTCGGACGCCGAGCAGGCTGACACCGCCTATGGCGTGGCCGAGCGGCTGCTGTTCGGGGCGGTGGACATGCTGACCGACCCCAACCACCCCGTCGGCTGTCTGGTGACCAAGGGCGCCATGACCTGCGGCGACGAGGCGCCATCGGTCAAGGAGAAGATTTCCCACATCAAGACCGATTACGAAAACCGCATGCATTCGCGGCTGGAGCGCGCCCGCACCGAGGGTGACCTGCCCGCCGATGCCGATCCGGTGCTGCTGACCCAATTCCTGACCACGCTGATTCAAGGCATGTCCCATCAGGTGGTCCATGGCGCCACCCGCGACCAGCTGCGGCAGGTGGCGGCGACCGCCCTGCTGGCTTGGCCGACCCGGCGCTGATGCCATGACCGGCGCCGCCCCCGCCGCACACATGACCTGGGCGGGCGAGTTCGCCGATCCCGCCCTGGAACACCGCTTCGTCGCAAGCGCCTCGACCCGCGCCCGCGATGGCGCGTTGCTGTGCGTGGTCTCCACCACCCTGACCTGCCTGGGCTTCATCCCCGCCGATCTGGCGTTCCTGTCGGAACAGCAATTGCCGTTCTTCCTGGGCGACCGCCTGCTGATCGCCCTGATCGGGCTGGCGGCCAGCATGGCCCTGGTGCGGGGTATCCCCCTGCAGCGGCTGCTGAACATCACCTATGGCCATCAGGTGGTGTTCTTCACCCTGAACGCCTTGATCTTCAACCACCCGGTCTTGTTACGGCATGGCGGCGTGCTGTTGCCGCTGATGCCCATCGCGCTGCTGATCTGCCTGCCGGGCAGTTTCCGCGCGGCGGCGGCACTGTGCCTGTACGCCCCCACAATCAGCCTGCTGTTCTGGGGGGTGTTCCGCCCCGACCCCGAGGCGCCGCTGGACCTTGCCATCGTGGCGCTGATGACCCTGGTGGCGTTCGTGGTCGGCGCGGTGGCGCGCATCCAATTGTCCGCCATGCGGCGCGAGGAATACCTGCACCGCCAAATCCTGAGCGCCGCCAAGGAAGCCGCCGAGGCGGGCGACCGCGCCAAGGCGGAATTCCTGGCGGTGATGAGCCACGAGATCCGCACCCCGGTCAACGGCGTGCTGGGCATGCTGCATCTGGTGCTGGACAGCACTCTGCCGCCCGAGGAGCGCCGCCGCCTGGAGGTGGCCCGCCATTCCGCCGAGCATCTGCTGCGGGTGCTGGACGACATCCTGGACATCACCAAGCTGGAATCGGGCCGGGTCGAGTTCGAGAACGAGCCGTTCAACCTGCGCCGGGTGATCGGCGAAGTGGCGGCACTGACCGAGGCCCGCGCCCGCGAGAAAGGCCTGGATTTCGCGCTCGAACTGGCCTCCGGCCTGCCGGAATGGGCGCGCGGCGACGCCGCCCGCCTGCGCCAGATTCTGTTCAACCTGACCGGCAACGCCGTCAAGTTCACCGAGACCGGCGCCATCACCCTGCGCGCCATGGCGCGCGACGACGGTAATGGCGGCATGGTGCTGCGGCTGGAGGTCGAGGATACCGGCATCGGCATCGACCAATGGCAACGCCGCCGCCTGTTCCAGGCCTTCGCCCAGGCCGACGCCTCCATCAACCGCCGCTTCGGCGGCACCGGCCTGGGATTGGCCATTTGCCGCCGTCTGGCCGAGGGCATGGGCGGCAGCATCGACCTGGACAGCGCACCCGGCCTGGGCAGCACCTTCCGGGTGACGTTGCGGCTGGCGCCGTCCGCTCCGGTGGCGGAAGTTCCCGCCCCCGCCCCGATCCATGTGCGGCCGCTGCGGGTGTTGCTGGCCGAGGACAATCCGGTCAACAGCGAGGTGGCGCGCACCTTCCTGACCCGTGCCGGTCACAGTGTCACCCTGGCCGCCGACGGCGCCGTGGCGGTGGACAAGGCCAAGGACGGCGGCTTCGATCTGGTCCTGATGGACATGCGCATGCCCAAGGTGGACGGGTTGGAGGCGACGCGGCGCATCCGTGCCCTGCCGCCGCCGCTGGGCAATGTGCCCATCGTCGCCCTGACCGCCAACGCGCTGCGCGCCGATGTGGAACGCTGCCTGGACGCGGGCATGGACGCCCATCTGGCAAAGCCCATGACGCCCCTGGCGCTGAATGCCGTACTGGCCCGCGTGCTCGGCCCCCATTGCGCCCCCGCCCCCTTGCCGTCGCCGCATTCCATCGATGTGCTGGCGGCGGGCGATTGCGGCACGGTCACCGACCTGTTGCGTGCCCAGGGCCACCGGGTCTTCGCGGTTCCCGCCACCGCCGCCCTGACCATGCTGGGCAACCGGCCGTTCGAACTGGTGCTGGCCCCCGGCGGCGCCGATCAGGTGGCGGCCCTGGCCCAGGCGGGCGCCGTCCATCGCCCGCCGCCCCTGCTGGCGGCGATCAACCCGGTCCATGACGCCGCATTGCTGGCGGCAGGCGCGGGCCTTGTCCTGCCGCCCACCGCATCGTCCGAGGATGTCGCCGCCCTGGCGGAACGGGCGGCGGCCCCCATGGATTTGGGCGAGCTGCTGGGCAGCGCCAAGGTGGACGAATTGCGCGGCCTGCTGCTGGAGGGATTGCGGGTTCACGCCCCAGCCCTGGCGCGGCCGGGCATGGCGGCCGACACCCTGGCCCAGGTTGCCCACCGCCTGAAAGGGTCTGCCCTGGCGCTGGGGCTGGACGCCCTGGCCGCCGCCGCCGAACAGGCGTTGCATGCCGCCGAGAATGCCGGACCGGCCCCCGAATCGCTGGACGCCGCCCGCCAGGAGCTGTACACAACAATCGATGGGCTTCTGACGGCGGCCGCCCGGCCGACCGCTTCTCAAGGGTGACCTCGCGCCGTATGTCCATTGGTCCCATTCTCGTCGTCGATGACGCTCCCGAATGCCTGGAAAGCGTGGCTGGATTCCTGGAAAGCCAGGGCCTGAGCTGCCTGCGTGCCGCCAGCTGCGCCGAGATGCGCACCCACCTGCGGCAAAGCCAGCCGTCGCTGATCCTGCTGGACGTCAACCTGCCCGACGGTGACGGCATCGCCCAGGCCCGCCAATTGCGGCTGGGCGAACGCTGCGGACTGATCTTCCTGACCGGCCGCGACACCGACGAGGACGAGGTGGCCGGACTGGAAGCAGGCGGCGACGATTACATCACCAAGCCAGTCAACCTGCGCGCCCTGCTGGCCCGCATCCGCAGCGTGCTGCGCCGGTCGGGCGAGTCCATGATCGAATTCGACGGCTGGATCATCGACATGATCCGGCGCGAGCTGTTCCGCCCCAACGGCCAGTTGCTGCCGTTGACCTCGGGCGAGTTCAACATCCTGGGCGCCCTGGCCGCCCAGCGCCCGGAACCGGTGACCCGCGACTTCCTGCTGGACGTCATCAGCAACCGCGATCCCCGCGACATCAGCGAGCACACCGTGGACACCCTGGTCGCCCGCCTGCGGCGCAAGATGAACCAGGACGGCTTTTCCGCCCCCATCGTCACCGTGCGCGGCATCGGTTACGCCCTGGGCTGATCAGAACAGCAGATCATCCAGCGATTCGTCGGCGGCAGGCGCCGCCGAAATCTGAACCGCCACGCTGATGGCGTGATGCCCGGCGAAGGCGTTATGGATGTGGCGTTCCTGATCCATGGTGTAACGGGGATACATCAGGTCGGCGATGATCTGATGGTCGCCGCCATCCGGCTCGCCCCCTGCCGCCAGCGGCCGCGACACCTCGCCCAGCCGTCCGGCGGCGGCACCGACGATCCGTTTCAGACGCAGATGCACGTCCACCTCGGCCACGGTATGGCGCAAATCGGCGGCGATGCTGTCGCAGCTGGCGCGCATGCGCTCCAGCGCCGATTCCATGTCCGCCGACATCGCCGTCAAGGCGTCCAGGGACGCGGTCATGACCGTCAGCGGCGTTTCCCCGACGGCATCCTGGGTGCTGGCGCGCACCAGCGCCTCGGTCGCTGCCAGGGCGGTATCCAGCACCTCCACCAGCGCGCGGGTGCAATCCTCGGTCCGTTTGCTGCACGACCGCAATTCCTGGGCGACCACGCCCAGGGCCCGGCCCGCATTGCCCAGGCGCCCGCATTTGAAGGTGGCGTTCAGGCCCATGATGCGCATATCGGCATCGATGGAACGGATCGACGAAAGATCCTCGGCCATGGCGCGGAAATTCTCGGCCACCGTCGCCACCACCCTGGCGGTATGCGCCCGCCCGGCATCGTAAGCCGCCAGTAATTCGGCGGCGCGGCGCATGTCCTGTTCCACCTGGGACAGGAACAGACCGCCATCGGCGGAGCCGAAGGCCCGCACTGTGTCGTCGCCGATAGCGGCGGCATCGCCAGACAAGGCGGACAGGTTGCGCAACAGCCCGTCAACCTGATCGCCGTATTCGCCGCCGCCGCCGGTCAGCTGATCGGCCAGAAGGCGGCACATGCCCCCGGCCAGACGATCCGATCCGACCGCGTCGCCGCGCGCCATGGCCGCCATGTCGCGCAGGCCCGAGCGCACATGTTCGATACGCTGGCAAACATTGTCGTTGATCTGCAATTCGCCCACCGTGCTGGCGACACGCCGGGCGATATCAGCCGAGCGCGCCGCCACGTCCCCGGCGGCGCGGGCGGCGGCGCGGCGGCGATCGGAAATGACTTCCAGACTGGATTGAATGCGGTTGCGGACGGCTTCCAGCTCGCGCCCTTCCTTGGCCTCGAACGCCGAGGCCGCCGCCAGCGCCTCGGTCACGGCATTCCGTACCGAGATCAGACGGCGCCCGGCCTGCTGCGCCGTCGACTCGGCCATAGCCCCCAGGCGACCGATCTCGGTGGTGAAGACGGAAAAATCGATACCGACGGCGCTGACCGATGCCGCCTGGATCTTGCCGTTGATGGCAAGCGCACCGATTTCGCCGATGATCTTGCCCAGGACCGCAAGGCGCTTGCCCAATTCCGCCGCCGACTGATCCAGGTGACGCAGGCTGTCGGCGGTACCGCCCTGCTCCTGGCAGGACAGCGCCCGGATACTGTCCATCACCCGTTCCAGGGTGGCGGCGACACTGCCGGAATCGTGGCTGTGCAGATGTCCGGCAAGCCCGTCGAACTGACCGGCCAGACCGCCGAAGGCGGTGACCGCCCGCCCCAGGGTCTCGCCGATGGCGAGAAAATCACCCTCGGTCGAGGCGGTCAGCCGTCCCAGATCATCGTCCAGTGCCGCCAGGGCCGGGACGGCCCGCACCAATCCGTCGGTGCCGTCTGTCATGGCAGCACTCCGGCCAGGTGCGCCCCTTCCTCGCTGCTGAACAGATGGGCCAGGTCCAGGACGATGACGAACGCGCCCTGGCGCCGCCCCACCCCCTGGATGTAGGTGGAATTCCAGCGGGTGCCGATCTCGGGCGGCGGCTCCAGGGAATGTTCAGCCAAATCGGTGACCTCGTAGACGCGGTCGGCCATCAGCCCCATGGCCAGCTCGCGCCCGCCGACGACCACATCCAGCACCACGATGCGGGTGTGGGGCGTGGCCTCGGCGGGGGCGAAGCCCAGCCGCACCCGCAGATCGACCACCGGGACGGTGCGGCTGCGGACATCGATCATGCCCAGCATATAGGCGGGCGCGTTGGGCACGCGGGCGATGGGGCGGACGTCCAGGATTTCATGCACCTGATTGACGTCCACCGCGAACACTTCCCGATCGATCCCCAAGGTCACGTACTGGCGCGCGGCCGAGGCGGCGGTGGCAAGGTTCATGATGCGCCCCCTTTTCTTCAGTAGCGGCGGAAATCCGCGTCATCCGCATCCATGTCGATGGCGATGCCCTCGCTGGATGCCGCCTTGGGCGCCGCCTTGGCGGCCTTGGCGGTCTTCATCGGCCGGGCGGCCTTGACCGGCTTGGCCTTGGGCGGCGGCATGTGGGAAACCGGGGTGTGGTGGAAGGCGGAAGTCCGCGAAACCGCCATGTCCGCCCGTTCGACCTTGAAGAACGAGATGGTGGACTGCAATTCCTCGGCCTGGGACGCCAATTCCTCGGAGGTTGCCGACATTTCCTCGGCGGCGGCGGCGTTCTGCTGCGTCACCTGATCAAGCTGCTGGATGGCCAGATTGACCTGATTGGCGCCCGCATCCTGTTCACGGCAGGCCGCCGAGATTTCCTCGACCAGTTCGGCTGTCCGCTTGATATCGGGCACCAGCTTGGACAGCATGACACCCGCATCCTGCGCCACCTTGACGGTATCGGTGGACAGGGCGTTGATTTCGTTGGCCGCCGCCTGGCTGCGTTCGGCCAGCTTGCGCACTTCCGACGCCACCACCGCGAAGCCACGGCCATGTTCGCCGGCACGGGCCGCCTCGACCGCCGCGTTCAGCGCCAGCAAGTCGGTCTGACGGGCGATTTCCTGCACCACGGTGATCTTTTCGGCGATGGTCTGCATGGCGCCCACCGCACGGGTCACCGCTTCGCCGCTGGCCTGGGCATCGCGCGACGACTGGCGGGCGATCTTTTCGGTCTGGCTGGCGTTCTCGGCGGTCTGCTTGATGTTGGCCGCCATCTGCTCCATGGAGGCCGCCGCTTCCTCGGTGGCCGAGGCCTGTTCGGTGGCGCCCTGGCTCATCTGTTCCGAGCTGGAGGACAATTGCTCGGACCCGGCGGCCACGTTCTGGGCAGCCGCAGAGGTCTCGGTGGCGACGCCGCGCAGCTTCTCCACCATGCTTTCCAGCGCGATGCCCAACGTGTCCTTGTCCGACAGGCGGCGGACGTTGACCATCAGGTCGCCGCCGCTGATGCGGTCGGCCATGGCGGCGGTATTGCGCAGATTGGCGGTCATGCCGTTCAGGGCGGTGACCAGATCCTTGATCTCGTCGTTCGAAGTGACCTCGACCGTCATGTTGAGGTCGCCGATAGCCACCGCGTTGGCCAGTTCGACCGAGCGTGAGAGCCCCCGAGAAATGGAAATTGCGATATAGAGGGCGGCACCGATCGCCACCAGCAAGGAACAGGCAACCACGGACAGCAATGTGGCCCGGACGCTTGAATAGGTGCTCCCGGCCTCGTGCACATCCGCCGCCATGTTCTTCTCAGCGATGGCGATCAACTCGCCCGACAGGGCGCTGATCTGGCCCGCGATCTCCCGCCCTGGGCCGGTCACCAGGGCCATGGCCTTGCTCGCGCTATTGATCTTCGACTGGCGGCTGACTTCCGCCGTGATTTTCAGCCACGCATCGAAGCGTTCATTGAACAAATCCACCACGCGGCGGTCGTCTTCAGACGCGATCCGGCGCAAATCCTGCCGAAGCCGATTGACCGTATCGAGGTACTTCGCTGAGCGATCCAGGAAAGTGACGGTTTCCTGGTCATCCGAGGTCAGCAAGGAATCCCGCTCGAATTGCAGGGCCTGACGGGCGGCCAGTTCCAACCGAATGACCAGATTGGCAACGGCAATCTGATCGGCGGTGCCCCGGCCGGTTTCAACCCGTTCCACCAAGGGCTTGACGACGGCCAAGGCTGCCTCGAATGTCTTGGCACCGTCACCAATCGTCAGGTCGATGCCGCGCTGGTTGGAATTCATCCGGCCGAAGGTGCGGATCTTCTCTTGGACCTCAAGGTACTTATCCAGCATTCCGGACAGCGCCGCCAGTTTGACCTGAGCATCATCGGACGCGATCTTCTTCGCTTCGGCGACCGCCGTGATCAGGGTGTCACGCTCGGCCACCAATTGCGCTTCGTATTTCGCGGTTCCCGCATCGCTGGTTTCCATCACGAAATTGAGCTGCGTCCCGCGCATTTTGTTGAGTTTCTGATCAATGCCCAGCGAGGTCTTGACCCGCTGCGCCCCCACATTGGCCAGCCCCTGCGCGGTATCGTTCAACAGACCGATTCCGTTGATGGCCACAGCAGCGGCGGCAATCAGCAACATGACGATGATGCCGAATGCGGTGGCGAGTTTCGCCTTGACGGTGTAGCGCATGATCATCCCTCTCCGTGGTTCGCTTGCAGCGCGCGCGCCCGCTCGCCGCCAAAGCCGTTGTTGTCGCCATGAGCCGCGCAATCGGCGGCCAGGATGCGGTCTATGTCCAGAACGATCAGGAAATCGTCGCCGCGGCGGCCGATTCCCTGGATGTATTCCGCCCGCCAACGCATGCCGACCTTGGGCGTCTGTTCGACGGTGGTCAGGTCGATTTCCGCGACCTCGAACACCTTTTCCGCCAGGATGCCGATGATGGTCGGTTCACCGCCCACCTCGGATTCGATGACGACGATGCGGGTGTCGATGGTGTTCCCGGCACAGGGCATGCCCAGCCGCACCCGCAGATCCACCAGCGGCACCACCTTGCCGCGCACGTTGATCAGTCCCGGCGCGAAGGCCGGGGCGTTGGGGACAATGGTGACCGGCACCATGTCCAGGATTTCGCTGACGATGATCGCCGAGATGGCGAAAGCCTCGCCGCCCATGCCGAAGGTCAGGATTTCCGCCCGCCGCATTGCGTTCTTACCGATTGCGCCCATGGCCGTTCCCTCCCTCAACTCGCCCTGTGGTGGGCTTCCTGGGCTTGGCCCAGGTCGATCAGGCGCGGCACGTCCAGGATCAGGGCGACGGTGCCGTCACCCAGGATGGTGGCGCCGGAAAAGGTCTGGACCTCGGCGTGCAGCTTGCTCAGCGACTTGATCACCGTCTGGTGGTCGCCGATGATCTGATCCACCGCCAGTCCCACCCGTCCTTCGCCCGCCGACACGATCACCACCTTCTGATAGGGGTCGGGAGGCACGGTCGCGTGGAACAGCGAGCGCAGACGCAGGAACGGCACCACCTCGTCGCGGATATCCAGGAAATCGCGGCCGGTGGAGCGGGTATCGGCCTCGGGCGGCAATTCGACGTTTTCCTCGACCGCCGACAGCGGGATGACGTAGCGGCCGTCACCGACCCGCACCAGCAGGCCGTCGATGATCGCCAGGGTCAGCGGCAGACGCAGGGTGATGGTGGTGCCGACGCCCAGGGTGCTGGTGACGTCGATGCTGCCGCGCAGGGCGTCGATGGCGCGCTTGACCACGTCCATGCCGACACCGCGCCCGGATACGTTGGTGATGTGGGCGGCGGTGGAGAAACCGGGCAGGAAGATCAGTTGGAACAGCTCGCTGTCCGTCAGATCGGCGCCGGGCTGGATCAGGCCGTTCTCCTCGGCCTTGGCGCGGACCTTGACCGGGTCGATGCCGCGCCCATCGTCGCGGATGCTGATCAGCACCTGGGCGCCGGAATGCACCGCCGACAGGTGGATGGTGCCCTGGCGTGGACGGCCCTTGGCCTCGCGGTCCTGCGGCCCTTCGATGCCGTGATCCAGGCTGTTGCGGATCAGGTGGACCAGCGGATCGTGCAGGCGTTCGATCACCGTCTTGTCCAGCTCGGTTTCCTCTCCCGCCGTGGTCAACTGGATGTCCTTGCCCAATTCCCGCGACAGGTCGCGCACCAGCCGCCGGAAGCGGCTGAACAGAGAGCCGATGGGCACCATGCGGATGCCCATGGTGGTATCGCGCAATTGCGAGGACAGCCGTTCGATCTCCTCGACCAGCGACTTCAGGTGCAAATCGGTGCCGTTATTGGCCAATTGGCGCAAACGGGCCTGGGCGATCACCAATTCACCTACCTGATCCATCAATTCGTCCAGACGCTCGGCCTGGACACGGATGCCCGCATCCTCCTTGCGTGCCTGCTTTTCGGCCTCGCCGCGCAGGTGGCGCTGTTCGGCCAGGGCGCCATGCACCTTGTCCGGCGTCGCCAGCCCTTCCTGGACCAGCAGACCGCCCAGGCGCGGCTGGGCACCTACCGCCCGTTCGACGCTGTCGGGAGTCAGAACCTGATGTTCCACCAGGATTTCGCCCAACAGCTTCACCTCGGGCTCGATCTCCTCGACCTTCAATTCCATGTCATCGATGACGAAAAGGAAGACATCATCGATGGCGCTGCGCGGATGTTCGGTGGTCAGCACGCATTCCCAGGCGGCATAGCAGCCGCCGGGCTCCATTTCGGACAGCGGCGGGATGTCGTCGGTGATGGTCAGCACCGTGCATTCACCCAAATCCCGCATCTCGCGCAGCAACAGCAGCGGATTGCAGCCAGCGGTCATGGCGTCGCGCGCCAGCTTGAAATGGATGCGGTAGGTGGCGCGCTTGCTTTCCGGCGCCTGGGACGGGGGCGCCGCATGGCCCGGAGATTTCGCCGCGCCGCCACCGCCGCCCATGACGGCGGCCAGTTGGCGCAGGATAGCCTCGCCGTTGCTGTCGGACGCCTCCTCGGGGCTTTCGATCAGCAGCCGGATATGGTCGCGGGCGGCCAGCGCCACCTCGACCAGTTCGCGGGTGGCCGGTGCCTGCCCCTTGCGCACCTGATCGAAAGCGTTTTCCAGGTGGTGGGCAAAGGCCGATGCCGCGTCGAAACCGAACATGGCGCCCGAGCCCTTGATGGTGTGCAGGGCGCGGAAGGCACAGTCGATCAGGTCCTTGTTGCCGGGATCGCTTTCGATGTCCAGCAGGGTGGTTTCCAACTGCTCGAACAGATCGCGGGCTTCGGAGCGGAAGGTTTGGACGGGATCGGACACATTGGACATCAGACCGCGCTCCCCTGTTGATGCAGCCAGAAGGCCCGGCGCGGCCCGTTATCCACGCCGCACACCGCCAGCGCGGCCAGCAGCGCGCCGCGGGCGGGGCTGGTCATGTCCAGGGAAATTCCCTGCCGGGCCGCCTGCTTCTGGGCGGCGACCACCAATTGAATGAACGAGAAATCCACCTCATCCAGCTCGGAGCAATCCAGCAGGATGGCGGCGGACTGGGCCAAAGCCTGCCCCAGCCGGTCGGCGATTTCGTCCGCCTGACGGATGGTGGCGGCACCGCTGAATTTGACGGTGACTTCGGACACCCCTGATGGCGCTTCTGTCATGCCGGCCCCCTCTGGTTTGCGACGAATTCACGCTAGCCTGGGACATGGGCGATAGAGGAGGCGGCGGAAGGCTATTGCTCCGTGGCAAAGGTATACGCGCCGCCGCTGGCCAGAAGCGGCGCGAAATCACCGGTGGCGATCGGGCGGGTGAACAGGAAGCCCTGGGCGAAATCGCAGGCCGCCCCCCGCAGAAAGTTCAGTTGTTCCTGGGTCTCGACGCCTTCGGCCACCACTTCCAGATCCAGGCTGTGGGCCATGGCGATGATCGCCTGGGTCAGAGCCGCATCCTGACGGCGTTCGGTGACACGGGCGATGAACGAGCGGTCGATCTTGAGCACGTCGAACGGAAAGGCCGTCAGATAGCTCATCGCCGAATAGCCGGTGCCGAAATCGTCGATAGAGAAGCGCAAACCCAGGGCGCGGAGGTCTTCCAGCAAACGCGTGGTTTCACCGTCCTGTTGCAGCAGCAGGCGCTCGGTGACCTCCAGCTCGATGTCGCTGGCTTGCACGCCGTGCTCGGCCAGGGCATCGCCGATGACCTTCAGCAGGGCACGGTCGGCCAATTGACGGCACGACACGTTGACCGCCACGCGGATCGGCGGCAGCCCCAGCGCTTTCCAATTGGCCAGATCACGGCAAACCGTCTGCAACACCCAGGCGCCGATGGGAACGATCAGCCCGGTTTCCTCGGCAATGGGGATGAAATGATCGGGCGAGACATTGCCCAAGGACGGGTGGTTCCAGCGCAACAACGCCTCGGCCCCCTTGATGCGGCCGGTGGAAACCTCGACCAGGGGATGGTAGTGCACGCGGAACTGGCCGCGCGCCACCGCGTGGCGCAGATGGGTTTCCAGCGCCAGACGGCGACGGGCTGCGGCATCCAGTTCCGCAGTGAAAAAACGCCAGCCGCTCCGCCCCTCGCTCTCCAGTTCAGACTGGGCGGTGGCGGCGTTGCGCAGCAGATCCTGCGGCGTCGTTCCATCCTCGGGATAAAGGGCGATGCCGACCATCGCCCCCAGGAAGATTTCGGCACCGGGCTGGCCCAGCGGCTCGGCCAGACGCTCGCAGATGCGGGCGGCGGCGGTCTGGGGCGAGTGGGCTTCATCCTGGTCGGCCAGCAGCACCGCGAATTCATGGTTGCCGATCCGCGCCACCGTATCCGTCTGGCGCAGCTCCGCCACCAGCCGTTCCGCCGCCTGGCACAGGATGCGGTCGCCCGCTTCGTGCCCCATGGCCTCGTTGATGGTCTTGAAGCGGTGCAGATCCACCTGCAACACCGCCGGCCGCGAGCCGTTCCGGGCAGCCAGTGCCACCGCCTGCCCCAACCGGTCCAGCAGCAGAGTGCGGTTGGGCAGCCGGGTCAAGGTGTCGTAATTGGCCTGCCAGTCCAGTTGCGCCTCGTACTGCTTGCGCAGGGTGATGTCTTCCTTGATGGCGACGAAATGGGTCATCTGGCCCTCGGCGTCGCGGATGGGCGAAATCAGCACCGTTTCCCAGAACAGCGAGCCGTCCTTGCGGCGGTTCTGGAAAGTGCCGCGCCATTCCTTGCCGGTCAGCAGGGTTTCCCACAGCTCGTGGTAGGTTTCGGGCGGAGTCAGACCGGATTTCAGCAGGCTGGGCTTGCGTCCCAGCACGTCTTCGGCGCTGTAGCCGGTGGTCTCGATGAATTTCGGATTCACGTATTCGATGGTGCCGTCCAGATCGGTGATCACCACCGACACCGGGCTTTGCCGCACCACCAGCGACACCTTGCGCACCTCCTCGGTCAGCCATTGCGACAGCTCGGCCAGACGCTTGTGGGCGCTGCACGATGCCAGCAGGTTGCGCATGCGGGCGACGAATTCGATGCGGTCGATGGGCTTGGTCAGAAAGTCGGTGGCCCCCACCTGCAAGGCGACGTAGCGCACGTCCTTGTCGGTGGTCGAGGTCACCATCACCACCGGCACCGCCACCTTGGTCCGGTTTTCACGGAACAGACGGATGAAATCCAGGCCGTTGAGGGACGGCATCTCGTAATCGACCACGATCAGATCGACTTCGTTGCCCAGGCACCATTCCAGCGCCTTGGCCGAATCGGTAAAGCCCACCGGCTGGCAATTGTCGACGGTTTGCAGCAATTGCAGCATCAGCGCCACGGCGCTGGGGCTGTCGTCCACCACCACGGCCTGCTGCGGCCCCAGCGTCATGAAGCCGCCGGTCATGATTGCTGATCCACCCGGCGGATTTCCGAGGCCAGCAGGCCCAGCGGCAACACCTTGTCCACCGCGTCGCGGGCGATGGCTTCCTTGGGCATGCCGAAGACCACGCAGGTTTCCTCGTTCTGGGCCACGGTGTAGGCCCCGGCCTGACGCATTTCCAGCATGCCGTTGGCGCCATCGTCGCCCATGCCGGTCATGATGATGCCCATGGCATTGGACCCGGCGTAATGGGCGGCCGAGCGGAACAGCACATCCACCGAGGGACGATGGCGCGACACCAGCGGCCCGTCCTTGACCGACACGTAATAGCGGGCGCCGCTGCGTTGCAGCAGGGTGTGGCGGTTGCCCGGCGCGATCAGCACATGGCCGCGCAGCACCGTATCGCCGTCGGCGGCCTCCTTGACCGTCACCGCGCAGAGCGAATTCAGCCGTTGGGCAAAGGCCTGGGTGAATTTTTCCGGCATGTGCTGCACCACCACGATACCGGGACAATCCTCGGGCAGCTCTACCAGAACCTCGCGCAGGGATTCGGTGCCGCCGGTCGAGGCGCCGATGCAGATGACGATCTCGGTGGTGCGGGCCATGGCGCGGCGCGCATTGGGCGGCGGCATGATGACGTCGGCATTCAGCTTCTTAGTCGAGCCCAAAGCCTTGTCGCCGCGTTCGATGCGCGGCGGCAGCTTGCGCAATTGGGCGTGCGAGGCCGCCTTGACCGCATCCCGGATGGTTTCCGCCGATTCCTCCAGGAATTCGCGGGTGCCCATGCGCGGCTTGAGGATCACCTCCACCGCGCCGCCCTCCAACGCCTGCATCAGCGTGTCGGAGCCTTCCTCGGGCAGGGACGAGCAGATCACCACCGGGATCGGATGCTGGGTCATCAGCTTGCGCAGGAAGGTGATGCCGTCCATACGCGGCATTTCGATATCCAGCGTGATGACGTCCGGCGCCTGGTGCGAGATGATGCGCGCCGCCGAATAGGGGTCGGTGGCGGTGCCGATCACCTCGATCTGGGGATCGCCCCCCAGGATGTCGGCCAGGGTCTGGCGCACCGAGGCGGAATCATCGACGATCAGAACCTTGATTTTCTTTGCCATGTCATTCCCGCCTGAAGATGGAGTGGCCATAGGATTTCAGGGGGATGGACAGCCCGGCGATGCTGTCGGAATGCCCCAGCATCAGAAAACCGCCCGGCCGCAGATGCTGGCACAGGCGCCGGACCACCATTTCCTGGGTCGGCTTGTCGAAATAAATCAGGATGTTGCGGCAGAAGATCACGTCCATGTCGCGATCCACCGGATAGCGGGCATCCATCAGGTTGATGCGCAGGAAACGCACCTGGGCCCGGATTTCCGGGGCCATGCGCACCAGGCGGCGCGCCGGATCGATGGAGCGCAGCACATAGCGTTCCCGCATGGCCAGCGGCACCGGTTCGATCATGTCCTCGGCATAGATGGCGCGTGCCGCCTGGGACAGCACTTCGGTCGAGATATCGCTGGCCATGATCGAGAACCGGAAGCCGGGATGGGTATCGGCGAAATCGCTGAGCACCATGGCCAACGTATAGGGCTCGGCGCCGATGGAGCTGGCCGCGCTCCACATCTTCACCGCGTGCCCCTCCTGATACAGCAGGGGCAGGACGGTCTTGTTCAGAAAGGTGAAGTGCGTCGGCTCGCGGAAAAAGTCGGTCTTGTTGGTGGTGACCGCGTCGATCAGGTTCACCACCTCGTCATCGCAGGTGCCGCTGTCGAAAACCAGTTCGCAATATTCATGCAGACTGGACAGGCCCAGCGCCCGCATGCGGCGACGCAGACGGCCCTCTACCATGATCTTCTTGGCGGGCGGCAGCTTGATGCCGGTGGCCGAGGTGACGAACTGCGCCACCCGCTGATAATCGGCGTTGCTCAGCCGCTCCTCGGCGGGCTGGGTGACCGGCAGCGGAGTGCGGGCGGCTTTCATGGCGCGCCTCCCGCCGACTCTATCCCAGAACCTTTTTGACCACCGCCAGCAGCTGTTCCTGCTTGAACGGCTTGGTGATCCAGCCGGTGGCGCCGCTTTGCTTGGCCTCGGCCTTCTTGGCTTCGTCCGATTCGGTGGTCAGGAAGACAATGGGCACGCCCTTGTAGGCAGGCAGCTTGCGCAATTCCCGGATCAGCGACAGCCCGTCCATGTTGGGCATGTTGAGATCGGTCACCACCATGTGGATTTCCGCCGACCCAGCCTTGGCCAGGGCTTCGACGCCGTCACCGGCCTCGACGATGTTGTATCCCGCCCCCGACAGCGTCAGCTTCACCATCTGGCGGATGCTGGCCGAATCATCGACGCTCAGAATCGTTTTCGCCATCACTCCGACTCCTGGTTGTTCTGTTCCCCAGGCTACGCCTTCGGCAGGCATCGTGGCGGATTCCGAACGGATATGGGAGGGAGGCGAAGGTATATCAGGCGACGTTCTGGCGCTGACTGACCAGCATGGCGGCCTGCGCCCGGTTGCGCGCCCCCAATTTGCGATAGATATGGGTCAGCTGCACCTTGATGGTCACTTCGCGCAGATTCAGCAATCGGGCGATTTCCTTATTGGATTTGCCGTCCACCACCATGTCCATGATGCTGCGTTCACGCTCGTTGAGGTCGGCGGCAGACACCCCAGTATCGGCAACCACCTCCACCGGGACCGTTGCCACGGCACCGCAGAACATCTCGGCCGGAATATAGGACCCGCCCGCCAGGATGACGTTCAGCGCTGAGCTGAACACCTTGCCTTCCAGGGTCTTGGGCAGAAAGCCGCGCGCGCCGCCGCCGATGCACAGGCGGACCTCTTCATGGTCGGCGATGCCGGACATCACCACCACCGGCGCACCTGCGGCAGCAGCCACCGCCGCCCGTACCCCGGTCGTGCCATTCATGCCCGGCATGGAATAGTCGATCAGAACCAGATCGCATTGTTCCGAATCGTTCAGAATCGACAAAGCCTGCGGCAAGCCGGGGGCTGTGTCGACCACCGCGTCGGGAAACAGTTTTACCACCTGATCGTGTACCGCCGACAGATACAGGGGGTGATCATCCGCAATCAGAACCCGCATAGCACACCGCTTCTTGGTGGCCCCACCTGACGGTAATTCTACGCCGTCCCCCCTGTTTTCCCAATTATACCTTTGCCGCAAGCCGGTATCCGACTGCGGGATAACCCCAATGGCCACCCCGCCGTACACTTTTCCAGGCAATGCAGTTATCGCAGGAACCGGCCATGGCCAAGATCATCGTCGCCGATGACGAACCGACTCACTTGGATTTGGTGGCCGCGATCCTGGAACGGGCGGGCCACGACGTCGTCGCGCTGGAGTCCGGGCGGGCCTGTCTGGAGCATTTGGGACAGCACGCCGCCGATCTGGTGATCAGCGATGTTTTCATGCCCGGCATGGACGGGTTCCAACTTATGGCGGAGCTGAGCAACCGCGGCATCACCGTCCCCCTGGTCGCCATGACCGGAGGGATGCGGGGACATTTCGAACCGTTTTCAGCTATCATGTCGCGGCTGGGCGCCTGTGCGGTGGTCACCAAACCTTTCACGGCCGAACAACTGATGGATGTGGTCAACCGATGTCTGGCGGCACGGAACTGACCCGAGGGACCGGAGGCACCGAATGGGGAGCGCGGGACCACGCATGAACGATGACCGGTCGGCGGCAGCAATTGCGGCCATGTTGGGTCTGGCACTGACCCTGGCACTGTTCTTTTCCGCCCGCCGGGCCGAATGGACCGCGTTCCAGGCCGAATTCGCCCGGAATGCCAGCCTTGAGGCCATGCAGGTGGAGCGCCGCCTGGCCAGCATCGGCTTTGCCGTACAGGCCATGCAGCAGATCATCTCGGCCCGTGACGGCATCGATGCCGCCACCTTCGACGCCTTCGCCCACCCCTTCCTGAACGAGCGCCCGGACCTGATCGCCCTTGAATGGCTGCCCGCCGCGCCGGACGGCGGCAATTCCGAGGCTGCGGGCGCGGGAGATCGTCTTCCCATCCAATACGCGGCCTCACGCTCCCCCGATCTGCGTCCGCAGATCGGATCCGACTTCGCATCCGACCCGCTGCGGCGGGCGCTGTGTACCCAGGCGGCGGAAAACGGGACGTTTCTGGTATCGCCCCCTACCGATCTGATCGCCCTGCGCGGACGGGGCTTTCTGACCATCGCGCCGGTCTTCCGCGCCGGGGCCAGCCTGGAGAACGCCGAGGACCGGCGCCGGGCGCTCAAGGGGTTCGTGGTCGGGATTTATGACGTCCACCGGCTGTTGACGGAAATAGCCGATCAGGACCCGCTCCGCCCCCTCTCCCTCAGCGTCCTCAGCCTGTTCACCGGCGACCAGGGACAAACGGTCTTTGATCTGCCATCCGAGAACCCGCACCAAAGCCGCTGGCCGCGTTGGATGTTGCCCGACGTGCCGGATCAGGTGACACCCGTCCAGTTCGGCGGGATGCATTGGAACATCCATGTCGCCATGGCCGATGCCTATCTGGACCGCAATCCGCCGCTGTTTCATTGGCTGGTCCTGCCCATCGGCACAGTGCTGACCGTCCTGCTGGCCGCCTTTGCCTGGGCGATGGCGCACAACCGCCAACGCTTGGAAGAGATCGTGGAGGAGAGAACCCGCGATCTGGTGAGCAGCCACGATGCCATGGCCAGCATTCTCGACGCCCTGGATATGGCCGCCGACGGCATCCTGATCATCGCCCCCGACAATCACCTGACCTACGCGAACCACACTTGGGCCAGGACCATCGGCGGCGAAAGTGAGAAGCAACTGGTTGGCCTGACCTCGGACGAGTTGCTGTGCGAGGCCACCGGCATACTGACCCCGCAACAATTGGAGGAGCTTCGTGAACAGGTTCGAAAAACCGGCGCCTGGAAAGGCCCGCTGACCGTGCCGCACGACGATCCCGCACAGCGGCGCTTTCTGCTGGCGCATATCCGGGGCTTGTCCGATGGCGGCCGGGTGGTGGTAATCAACGACATCACCGACACCCGTCGGCGCGAGGACGAACAACGCCGGCTGGAACGGCAATTGGAGGAAGCCCGCAAGCTCGAAGTCCTGGGCACCCTGGCGGCGGGCATCGCCCACGATTTCAACAATCTGCTGGGGGCGATCCTTGGTTTCGCCCAGTTCATCGTCGATGACACCAAGGATGGCGACCCGCTGCACCGCTACGGCAGCCGCATCGTCAAGGCCGGGCAGCAGGCCAAGTGCCTGATCGGCCAGATCCTGACCTTCTCGCGCCGCCGGGAACTGCCCATGGAACAGGTGGATCTGGGGCAGATGATCCACGACAATTTCAGCATCCTCAAGGCCATCATCGCCCCCACCACCACGTTGGAGGTGTCTGCCGAAACAGGCGGCGCCCTGGTCCCGGCCCAGCCGGGCGAGATGGTGCAGGTCCTGGTCAATCTGGTGATCAACGCCCACGAGGCCTTGGAGGGAAAACCGGGACTGGTTCAGGTCACCCTGTCGGACCATGATCCGGCGGATGATGGCTTCCGCCGTTTGTCATCGGCGCGCGGCGCCAGCGAAACGCCCGAAATGATGCATTGGCAGGAGGATGACGGTCGGCACGGCACCATTCTCGGCACGCTGCGCGCCGATGGACGCTATCGCGTGCTGTCGGTCACCGACAGCGGCTGCGGCATGAGCCCGGAAACCGCCGCCCAAATCTTCACCCCGTTCTTCACCACCAAGGGCCGCAAGGGCGGAACCGGCCTGGGGCTGGCGGTGGTGTGCAATCTGGTGATGCAGCATGGCGGCGGATTGCTGGTGCGTTCGGCGCCAGGACGCGGCGCCACCTTCAGCGTCTTCCTGCCGGTGTCCTCGACCGATCGCCCCACCGAAATCAGCCCGCCGACACCGGCGGCCACCCCTCACCAGGGCTCCATCCTGCTGGTGGAAAACAGCGCCCATTTCGGCGACATGCTGACCACCGCCCTGTTCCGCCTGGGCTATGAAATCTCCATCAGCGCCGACAGCCAGGAGGCACTGGATTTCATCGACGAAGACCCCGAGGCCTGGGATCTGGTGATTTCGGATCAGATCATGGACGGCATGAACGGCACCGAGCTGGTGACCGCCATCAAATCCCGTCATCCCGATCTGCCCTGCATCATCTGCACCGCCTATCCCGACGCCCTGACCGAAAGCGCCGCGCGCCAGGCCGGAGCGGATGGCTTCGTCACCAAACCGCTCGACCTCGGGCATTTCTCGCTGATGGTCAAGGAGCTGGTGGCGCGGCGCCGTCCGTAATCGCCGCCAGCCCCCGGCCCAGATCGGCGATCAGGTCGTCGGCATCCTCGATGCCCACCGACAGGCGGATCAGGCTGTCGGTAATGCCGAGCGCGGCACGGCGTTCGGCGGGGATCGAGCCGTGGCTCATGGTCACCGGGTGGCCGATCAGGCTTTCGACGCCGCCCAGGGATTCCGCCAGGGTGAACAGCTTCAGCGCCGCCAGGAAGCGGCGGACGCCGTCGATGCCGGTGTCCAGTTCCACCGAGATCATGCCGCCGAAGCCATGCATCTGCCGCCGCGCCACGTCGTGTTGCGGATGGCTGGGCAGGCCGGGATAGAGCACGCGCTTGATCCCCGCCCGCCCCTCCAGCCATTCCGCCACCCGCAGGCCGTTGGCCGAGTGGCGTTCCATGCGCAGCGCCAGGGTCTTGAGGCCGCGCAGCGCCAGGAAAGCCGGGAACGGGTCCAGCACCCCGCCCACCGCGTTCTGCAGAAAGCCGATGCGCGATGCCAGTTCGGCATCCTTCACCACCACCACGCCGCCGACCATGTCGGAATGACCGTTCAGATACTTGGTGGCGGAATGCAGCACGATGTCGGCACCTAGTTCCAGTGGCCGCTGGATATGCGGCGAGGCGAAGGTAGAATCCACCACCACCAGCACGCCCTTTTCCTGGGCAAGCGCCGCGACGGCGGCCAGATCAGCCACTTTCAGCAGCGGATTGGTCGGGGTTTCCAGCCAGATCAGGCGGGTTTGCGGCGTGATCGCCGCCCGCAGCGCCGCAAGGTCTGTGGCGTCCACGTAAGTGATATCCAGCCCGGCACTCCGCCGCCGCACCCGCTCGAACAGCCGCCACGACCCTCCATACAGGTCATCCCCGGCAACAATGTGGGCGCCCGCGTCCAGCAATTCCAGCACGGTCGCTTCCGCCGCCAACCCGGAAGCGAAGGCGAAGCCGTGGCTGCCGCCTTCAAGCTCGGCCACCGCCCGCTCGAACGCCGCGCGGGTGGGGTTGCCCGAGCGGGCGTATTCCCAGCCGGTATGCTCGCCCGGCGCCTTCTGCGCAAAGGTGGAACTGGCGAAGATAGGCGTCATCACCGCGCCGGTCTGGTCCTGGGTTTGTCCGGCATGTACCGTCAGGGTCGAAAAACGCGAGCTCATGCCGCCTTCCTGCGCAGATGATTAAGGAAATCCATGCGGGTGATCAGCCCCAGGAAACGGTCACCATCCACCACGATCGCCACCTTGCCGCGATCGAACAGCCGGATCAGCTGATCCACCGAGGCGTCGGGCCGCACCGTTTCCAGCCGCGTCACCATGGCGGTGGACACCGCCGAATCGAACAGGGCGTTGTGTTCCTCGACCGCCAGCAGGATGTCCGATTCGTCGATGATGCCGACGCATTGGTCGCCCACCAGCACCGGCAATTGCGACACGTCGTACAGCTTCATGCGCTGATAGGCGGCGGCCAGGGTATCCTCGGGGGTGGCGGCGACCACGGCGCCTTCCTCGTGCCGCCGGGCGATCAGGTCGCGCAAATCGCCGAAATTGTCGCGCGACAACAGCCCCTGATCCTCCATCCAGAAATCGTTGTACATCTTGGACAGGTACTTGTTGCCGCTGTCGCAGACGAAGGTCACCACGTTCTTGGCCGTATTCTGCTCGCGGCAATAGCGCAGGGCGGCGGCGATCAGCGTGCCCGAGGACGAGCCCACCAGGATGCCCTCTTTCCGCAGCACGATGCGCGCGGTGCCGAAGCTTTCGCCGTCGCTGATGGTATAGGCGCGGCGCACCAGCCCCAGATCGGACACCGGCGGCACGAAATCCTCGCCGATGCCTTCCACCAGCCACGACCCGGCCTCGCCCAGATGGCCGGTATTGACGTAATCGGCCAGGATCGAGCCCTGGGGATCGGCCAGCACCATTTCGGTCTGCGGCGAGACGCGGGCGAAGAACCGCCCCAGGCCGGTGATGGTGCCGCCCGAACCGACGCCCGCCACCACCGCATCCACCTTGCCATCCAGTTGCTGCCAGATTTCCGGGCCGGTGGTGGCCTCGTGCGCCGCCGGATTGGCCGGATTGTTGAACTGGTCGCTATAAAAGGCGCCGGTGGCGCGGGCCAGATCGGCGGCTAGATCCTGGTAATATTCCGGGTGCCCCTTGCCCACGTCCGAGCGGGTCAGCACCACCTCGGCGCCCATGGCCTTGAGATGGGCGATCTTCTCGCGGCTCATCTTGTCGGGAATGACCAGCGTCAGGCCATAACCGCGCCGCGCCGCCACCAGAGCCAGCGCCAGACCGGTATTGCCCGCCGTCGCCTCGACGATGCGCCCGCCGGGCCTGAGCAGGCCGCGCCGTTCGGCATCGTCGATCATGCTGACGGCGATACGGTCCTTGATGGAGCCTGACGGATTCTGGCTCTCCAGCTTGACGAACAGACGGCAGGGACCGGTGTCGATATGCGTCAGTTCCACCAGGGGCGTGTTGCCGATCTTGGTCAGCAGGTCCGCATCGTAAGGCATGGCCGGAGACTTCGTCCTTTCAGGCGTCATTCACTACCAAAAAGATAGATTTCTAATTGACCGCCGCGCGCGGCACGGTGACCTGGGCCACCTGGGTGCCAGACCGGGTTTTCTTGCCCAGACGCACGGCGGGGCGCGCGCTCTTGGATGGCGCGGAGACCACGGCCTGCGGGCGGATTTCCGCGCCCTTGGCGGTCACGGCGCCATCTGGAACCGGGGTCGCGGCCAGCATGGCGACCAGCACCTGATGCATCAGGCAATCCATCAACCCCTCCGTTCCACGCTGCGTTCCAATCTGTCTGGATGATTTCACACATTCTGGCGATACGTCAACATCTATAAAAACACTATTTTTGTAGACAATGATTCGGCGGCACTATATCAGTTTTTCTGCACCCACGATGTTCACCCGAACGTTGCGGGCCGCGACGCAAGCCAAGGGGGAAACGCATGCCGTTTGTTCGCAAGACTTTGGGGGCGGCCGTGGCGCTGGGATTGGCGGCGGCCATCGCCGCGCCCGCCCACGCCGAATACGACCGCAAGAAGCTGGACAGCATCGCCGACACGGCGGCGAAATCCCTGTCCAGTCCCGATCAGGCCAAGGAACTGGCCACCCTGGTGACGCCGGAAACCCTGGCGATCTGGGTGCATTGGCTGTCGGACAAGGACACCATCGCGGGCCTGCTGGCCCAGACCGATCCGGCCAATCTGACCCGCTGGGTGCAGGTGGTGACCAATCCGGCGCTGGTGTCCAACATCCTGACCGCCGCCGATCCCAAGCTGGCGCAGGAATGGATTAGCGGCCTGTCCGACCCGCGCCTGATCGATGCAGTGCTGGCACTGGGTGACCGCAAGGTGCTGGAACGCTGGATCAAGGTGTTCACCAACCCGCAACTGATCGACCAAGTGGTCAAGCTGGGCGACCCGGCCCTGACCGGCCAGTGGGTGACGCTGCTCAGCAATCCCAAGCTGGTGGATGCGATCATCGTCTGGGGCGATCCCAAATATTACAATTCCCTGCTGCTGACCCTGTCCGACCCCAAGCTGATCGCGCCATTCGCCGACGCGGCCCAGGGCGACCAATGGGCGGGCTGGCTGCGCACCATCAGCGATCCGCGCCTGTTCCAGACCTTCGCCAAGCTGGCCGACGACAAGGCCATCGCCGCCTATGCCCGCGCCTTCACCGACCCGCGCTTGGTGGATGCCAGCCTGCGTCTGGTGGAACCCAAGCAATTGGAATCCTGGCTGCGCATCGCCACCGATCCCAAGCTGGTCAACGCCGCCCTGCGCTTCAACGATCCCAAGCTGTTCACCGGCTGGATCACCGCCCTGACCAGCCCGCGCAGCATCGAGACGATCACCCGCTTCAGCGATCCCAAGCTGATCAATCAATGGCTGCTGGCGCTGACCGACCGCAAGCTGATCGACACCGCCCTGGGCTATGGCGACCCGAACTACCTGACGCCCTATCTGGACGCCCTGACCGAGCCGCGCGTGCTGGACGCCCTGCTGTTGTCGGCCGATCCGCAATACCTGGACGCCACCCTGCGCGCCGCCGCCACCGCGCTGCGGGCGGGCCGCGACGGCGCCGCCCAGGTGCACAAGGACACGGCCAAGGCTCAGAAGAAGACCGGCGGTAAGGAGAAATAACATGCGCGCGCTGAAGATTCTGCCCCTGGTGGCCGCCCTGCTGCTGCCGGTCACCGCCCACGCCGCCGATCCCGCCAAGGACCCGGTGCCGGAAAAGCTGACCTTCCCCTCCGCCTCGAAAAAGGCCCACCGCCCCAATACGGTGCTGGCCCCCATCTCGCCCGAGGCGCGGACCAAGTTCGCGCAAAGCGCCTTCGCCGCCACGCCGCTGTCGTTGCGCGACCTGATCAACCTTCTGACCTACAAGGTGCCGGTCAAGGACGGCGTGTCCTATGACGACGTTGTGTCGTCCATGAAGGCGCGGGCCAACAAGCTGAATTTCAAGTTCGTCGGCTCGAACGCCATCTACAAGGACGTCGCCGCCATCTCGGGCCAGCCCGCCCGCAAGGTCGAGGTGTTCAATTTCTGCGATGCCCAGGTGGCCCGCGAACTGCTCGATTACAGCCTGGAATTCGTCATCTTCCTGCCCTGCCGCATCGCCGCAATCGAAGATGCCGACGGCAAGCTGTGGCTGATGATGCTGGATTGGAACGTCAGCTGGCTGGACACCTCGCCCAATCCCGACCGCCTGCCGGAAAGCCTGCGCGTCGCCGCCACCAAGCTGCGCGACAGCCTGACCGAGATCATCCGCGCCGGCGCGGACGGCGAACTCTGAGGGAGGGACACACCATGCTGCGAAACATCCTGATCACCTCGGCCGCCGTGATCGCGTTGGGGGTTGGTTCGGCCCAGGCCGCCGAGCATCCGCTGGATGCCGGAACCCTAAACCGTATCGTCGGCGAATTGTCGACGGGCCAGGGCACCGCCATCGACCGCAAGCAGATCGAGGAATGGGCCGCCGCCCTGACCTCGCCCGCCGCCCTGAAAGGCGTGGTCGAAAGCACTGACGGCGCGTATGTGGAGGCGTGGCTGCGCGCCGCTACCGACGGCAAGATCATCGACGCCGCCCTGCGCGCCGCCGATCCCAAGCTGTTGGAAGGCTGGCTGAAGGCCTTCAGCGATCCGCGTCTGATCACCAGCCTGACCCGCTTCGCCGATGCCAAGATCATTACCGCCTGGCTGGACGGCGCCTTCTATCCGCCGCTGATCGAGGCTTTGGCCGGGGCACAGCCCGAGAATAGCCGGTTCAAGGGCTATGCCGATGCTCTGGTCAGCCCGGCGGCGGTCAATCTGGGGCTCAAGCTGTCCGATCCGGTGGTGGTGGACAAATGGGTGCGGGCCGTCACCGATGCGCGCTTCGTCAATGCCATCGCCGCCTCGGCCCAGCCCAAGCTGATCAACGCCTGGGTCCGGGCGCTGACCAACGACAAGGCCATCGCCGCCGGAACCGCCCTGGTGCAGCCCGCCGCGCTCCAGCAATGGCTGATCGCCCTGACCGCCGTGACCCAGGACCAGAACCTGCTGAAATACCTGGAACCGGAGACTCAAGCCGCCTGGGCGGCGTCGCTGGCCAATCCCAAGGTCATCGACAGCCTGACCAAGCTGGGCGACGCCCGTGTGTCCGGGCGTTGGGTTCAGGCGCTGTCCGATCCGCAGGTGGTCACCGCGCTGGTCGCCAACGTCAAGCCCGAGATCCTGATCGGCTTCATCCGCGCCCTGGCGGCGGTCAAGGAGGACGGCAAGCCGTGATCCTGAACCGCCGTCATCTGCTGAAGGCGGCGTTCGCCCTGACCCTGGCCGGAATCACCCGCCGCGCCTGGGCCGGGGCCGAGCGCAACGTCAACGCCTTCAACGGCCGCAGCGTCGAAAGCGCCCTGGGCGCCCTGGACCTGCCGACGGCCGAGGAAAGCAGCCTGATCGACATCGACGCCCCCGACGTGGCCGAGAACGGCGCCAACGTGCCGGTGGAGGTCACGGTGCGCATTCCCGGCGCCGATCGGGTGCTGGTGGTGGGGGAACGCAACGTCTTTCCGCTGCTGGCCGACACCCGCTTCACCCCCGGCGTACTGCCGTGGTTCGAGTTCAAGGTCAAGCTGGCCGAGACCTCGCATATCCGGGTCTACGTGGTGGCGGGCGACCGCCTGTACACCACGTCGCGCCAGGTGCGGGTGATCGTCGGCGGCTGCCTGCCGGGCTGAGGGAGAGCAAAGATGGCCGACACCACTTTCCGCCTGCAAGCCAAGCGTGGCGCCGACGGCGCCGTGCTGGTCAAGGCGTTGATCCGCCACCCCAACCACAACGGCCTGGGCCGCACCGCCGACGGCGAGCCGATCCCGCCCCATCACCTGACCGAGGTGGTGGTGGCGGTCAACGGCGAGCCGGTGGTCACGCTGCACACCGGATCGGGCATCGCCGCCAATCCGCTGCTGGGCTGGAAACTGACCGCCGCCACCGGGGACCGTGTGTCCGTCGCGTGGCTGGACAATCTGGACGAACGCGGCCGTGCCGAAACCACGGTTGTTTAATTCACAGGAGGATCCATTGCGTAAACTTCTGTTCACCACTCTGGGCATCGCCCTGGCCGCCCCGGCCTTCGCCGCCGACCCGGCGTCGGTTTCCGGTTCCCCCGCGTTGCTGGCGGCCAATTGCGCCAATTGCCACGGCACCGATGGCCGCACCGATCAGGCCATCCCGCCGCTGGCCGGTCTGGCCAAGCCCTACCTCGCCGGAATCCTCAAGGAATACAAGGAGGGTAAGCGCGAGGCCACCATCATGCACCAGTTGGCCAAGGGCTACACCGACGAGGAGATCGAGGCGCTCTCCGATTATTTCTCCAAGCAGAAGCGTTGACGGAGGACCGACCATGACCCTGTTCCATCCCACCCGCCGTCAATTACTGCAAGGCCTGGGCATCGCCGGTGCCGCCGGTCTGCTGCCCGGCCTGTCCCTTGCCGCCGACAAGCCCAAAGGCAAGACCATCGCCCGTGTGGTGGTGGTCGGCGGCGGCTTTGGCGGCAGCACCGCCGCCAAGTATCTGCGCAAGCTGTCGGGCGGCACCATCGACGTCACCCTGATCGAGCGGCGCAAGGAATTCATCTCGTGCCCGACCTCGAACGAGGTCATCGCCGGACTGCGCGATTACCAGACCATCGTGCACGGCTACGACAAGCTGAAGAAGAACTGGGGCGTCAAGGTGGTGCATGCCGCCGTTATCGGCCTGGACGCCGAAAAGCGCGTGGTCCGCACCGACAGCGCCGGAACCTTCGCCTATGACAAGCTGATCCTGTCGCCCGGCATCGACCTGGATTTCGAGAAAGTCGCCGGTCTGGATTCCAAGGCCCAGGAAACCATCCTGCACGCCTGGAAGGCCGGGCCGCAGACCTTGGGCCTGCGCAAGCAGCTCGCGGACCTGAAAGACGGCGGCGTCTATGCCCTGACCATCCCCAAGGCGCCCTACCGTTGCCCGCCCGGCCCGTACGAGCGCGTCAGCCTGATCGCCCATTATCTCAAGACCCACAAGCCCAAATCCAAGGTGCTGGTGCTGGACGCCAACGACAAGGTGCAGTCCAAGGAAAAGCTGTTCACCGGCGTGTGGGCCAAGGATTACGCCGACATCCTGGAATACCGCCCCAATTGGAACGCGGTGTCGGTGGACGGCGCCAGCCGCACGGTGACCAGCGAGTTGGGCGACAAGGTGACCGCCGACGTGTTGAATATCCTGCCGCCGCAGCGTGCCGCCGACATCGCCCATATCGCGGGCGTGGTCAACGTCAATGGCCGCTGGGCGGACGTGGATTGGGTGACCCTGGCCTCGACCGCCCTGCCCAACGTCCACGTCATCGGCGACGCATTGCAGACGGCGCCGCTGATGCCGAAATCCGGCCACATGGCCAACCAGCACGGCAAGCTGGCGGCGGCGGCCATCATCGACATCGTCAACGGCCGCACGCCGCAGCCGGGCATCATCGCCAACACATGCTATTCGGTGGTGGACGATGCGCGCGGCATCCACGTCGATTCGGTGCACCGCTACGACGCGGAAAAGAAGACGCTGCTGGTGGTTCCCGGTTCCGGCGGCGTGTCCAAGGAACCGTCCGAGGCCGAGTTGCTGTTCGCCCATGCCTGGGCCGACACCATCTGGGCCGACAGCCTGACCTGAGGACGTCACGGGGCGGAAGGCGACTTCCGCCCCACCCCAGCCGGAGAATATGGATGACACCCTGGAGCGAGGCCCCGGCGCAGATCCTGGCCGGGATTCACACCGTGATCACCGACGTGGACGACACCATCACCCACGACGGAAAATTGGCGGGCAGCACCCTGGCCGCGCTGGAGCGCCTGCACGATGCCGGGGTGCGGATTATCCCCGCCACCGCCGCCTCGGCTGGGTGGGGATCGCTGATGGCGACGCTGTGGCCGGTGGATGCGGTGATCGCCGAAAACGGCGGCATCGCCTTTACCCGCGACGAGGAAGGCGGCATCAGGCGCCGCTTTTTCGCCGACGCGCCGCCCGACCTGGACGAGTTGCGGCTGCGCCTGCGCGCCGCCTTCCCCGAGTTGGAGCCCGCCGATGATCAGCCGTACCGCGAATCCTCGCTGGCCTTCCGCCGCCTGCCCGATGACGAAGCCAACCGCCGGGTGCTGGATGCCCTGCCCGCCTTGGGCGCCTCGGGCACGGTCAATTCGCTGTGGCTGCTGGCGTGGCCGGGGACGTGGGACAAGCTGGCCGCCGCCCGCCGCCTGCTGGATTTGGACCGCGAGCGCGAGCGCGTGCTGTATGTGGGCGATTCCCAGAACGATCAGGTGATGTTCGCCGCCCTGCCCCACACAATCGGCGTCTCCACCATCACCCAGCACCGCCTGGACCATTGGCCGCGCTGGATCACCCAGGGGCCAGGGGGGCGCGGCTTCGTCGAGGTGGCCGAGCAGATCGTCGCCGCCCGGAGGTGGCCATGACCACAGCCATCCGGAGGTGGCCATGACCACAGCCATGCCGGGACGCCGCTCGCTGCATGCCGGGCGCGGGCGCGTCTATGCCGACATCACCCAGACCGTGGGCGACACGCCGCTGGTGCGCATCAACCGTCTGGCCGACGAGGCCGGGGCCAAGGCCACCCTGCTGGCCAAGCTGGAATTCTTCAACCCGCTGTCGTCGGTCAAGGACCGCATCGGCCTGGCCATGGTCGAAGCCGCCGAGGCCGAGGGCCGCATCCATCCCGGCCGCACGGTGCTGGTCGAGCCGACCTCGGGCAATACCGGCATCGCCCTGGCCTTCGTGGCGGCGGTCAAGGGCTACCGCCTGATCCTGACCATGCCGGAAAGCATGTCCCAGGAACGGCGCAAGATGCTGTTGCTGCTGGGCGCCGAGATCGAGTTGACCCCGGCGGCCCAAGGCATGTCCGGCGCCCTGAAGCGGGCCGAGGAACTGACCCGCACCCTGTCCGATGCCTTCATGCTGCAGCAATTCCACAATGCCGCCAATCCGCGTGCCCACCGCGACGGCACCGCCGCCGAAATCTGGAACGACACCGGCGGCGCGGTGGACGTGGTGGTGGCGGGCGTCGGCACCGGCGGTACGCTGGGCGGCATCGGCGCGGCATTGCGCGCCCTCAAACCGGAAGTGCGCATCATCGCCGTCGAGCCCGAGGCCAGCCCGGTTCTTTCAGGCGGCGTACCAGGGCGCCACAAGATCGAAGGCATCGGCGCCGGGTTCATTCCACCGTTGCTGGATCTGGACGCGGTGGACGAGGTGCTGACCATCTCGAACGACACCGCCTTCGCCACGGCGCGGGCGGCGGCGCGCAAGGAAGGACTGCCCATCGGTATCTCGTCGGGAGCCGCCCTGGCGGCGGCGCTGGAGGTGGCGGCGCGGCCTGACATGGCGGGCAAAACCGTGGTGGTGCTGATCCCGTCCTTCGCCGAGCGTTACCTGACCACCGAATTGTTCGAGGGCCTATAACAGCCGTAATTCGGCGATCACCCCCTGATGGCGGCCGTCGGCATGGCGCACCACGGCCGCCACCACCTGCGACCGCAACAGGCGGAAGGGCAGGCTGACCGGCACCGCCCCCTCGCCCGGACCAAAACGGGTGATGACCGGCGGGACGATGTTGCCTGGTGCGAACAGCGTCACCAGCCGCTCCCCCTCGTCCCCGATACCGTCCAGGCGGGCATGCACCGCGAGCTCGCGGCCGAATTCCGCCGTCAGCGGTGCCACCAGCATCATTCCCCGCCCCCATGCCACCGCATAGGGATCGATCCCCGCCTTCGCCGCCGCCTGCACGAACAGCGGATCGGCGCATGACGGTGACGGCAGCGGTACAAGGGCCAGCGAGGAACGCCGCACATAATCCCGACGGGTGATGGGCACGATGACGGACATGGCGGCCTCCATAAATCTAATTTCTTGTAGAAAAATATGATTGACGTTTCGCGTCAAGGGTAATTAGCCTATAAATACGATAGATTGATAATGATTCAACACAGGAGGCGCTGGTGATTTCCCTCAGGGCGCTGAACAAAAGCTTTCCCGGCGCCGCCGGTCCGATCCCCGTGCTACGTGACCTGTCGCTGGAAATCAGCCGTGGCGAGGTGTTCGGCATCATCGGCCATTCCGGCGCGGGCAAAAGCACCCTGGTCCGCTGCATCAATCGCCTGGAAACGGCGGACAGCGGTCAGGTGTTGGTGGCCGGGCAGGACATCACGGCCCTGTCGGGAAGCGAATTGCGCGCCGCCCGCCAGCGCATCGGCATGATTTTCCAGCACTTCAACCTGCTGTCGTCGCGCACTGTCCGCGAAAACATCGCCTTTCCCCTGGAGATCGCCGGCCTGCCACGCGCCGAGATCGCGCGGCGGGTGGAGCGTCTGCTGGAACTGGTGGGGCTGGCCGACAAGGGTGAATCCTATCCGGCGCACTTGTCGGGCGGCCAGAAGCAGCGCGTCGGCATCGCCCGCGCCCTGGCCGCCGAGCCCCACGTCCTGCTGTGCGACGAAGCCACCAGCGCGCTGGACCCGGTGACCACCAAATCCATCCTGGGCCTGCTGCGCGACATCAACCGCGATCTGGGCCTGACCATCGTGCTGATCACCCATGAAATGTCGGTGATCCGCGAGATCGCCGACCGGGTGGCGGTGTTGGACAACGGCCAGGTGGTGGAACAGGGCAGCGTGTTCCAGGTGTTCACCAACCCCAGCCACGCCGTCACCGCCAGCTTCGTGCGCGAGGTGCTGAACCGCGATCTTCCCGAGACGCTGCTGGGCAATCTGGCCCACACCCCCACCACCGCCGACCATCTGGTGGTGCGCATCACCTTCACCGGACCGGCGGCCAACGACCCGGTGCTGTCCGATCTGGTCAGCCGCTTCGGCCTGTCGCTGAACATCGTGCACGGCGCCGTCGATTACATCCAGGGCGCGCCCTACGGCACCCTGACCGTCCGCATGGACGGCAGCGAACCGGCCAAGCAGGCCGGGCTGGACTATTTGCGCCACAAAAACCTCAAAGCGGAGATTCTCGGCCGTGTCGCAGCGAATGATCGGGCTGTTGCTTGACGCCCTTGCCGAGACGCTGGCCATGGTCGGCGTCTCGTTGACCCTGGCGGCGCTGGCGGGCATTCCGCTGGGCGTCGCCCTGCTGGTGACGGCGCGCGGCGCCATCCTGGAACGCCCGCTGTTCAACCGCGTGGCTGGCGCGGTGGTCAACGCCACCCGCTCGACGCCGTTCATCATCCTGATGGTGGCCATCATCCCGCTGACCCGGCTGATCGTCGGCACCAGCATCGGCACGGCGGCGGCGACGGTGCCGCTGGTCATCGCGGCGGTGCCGTTCGTCGCCCGGCTGGTGGAGGCGTCCCTGCGCGAGGTGGATGGCGGGCTGGTCGAGGCCGCCCAGGCCATGGGCGCCAGCCCGTTGCAGATCATCCTGAAGGTGCTGATCCCCGAGGCGCTGCCCGGCATCGCCGCCGCCCTGACCATCACCGCAATCAGCCTGATCGGCTATTCCGCCATGGCGGGCGCGGTGGGCGGCGGCGGCCTGGGCGATCTGGGCATCCGCTACGGCTACCAGCGTTTCGAGCCCGAGGTGATGGCCGCCGTGGTGGTGGTGCTGATCGCCCTGGTGCAGGTGGTGCAAAGCGGCGGCGACCGCGCCGCCGCCCGTCTCAACAAACGCCTGACCCGCCGCGCCATCGGTAAGGGAGTGCCCACGCCATGACCTACAATGTCGCCACCGAACGGCGCTTTTGGGCGCCCGCCCTGGAAACCCAAAGCCGGGCCGAATGGGATGCGTTGAAGCTGGGGCTGCTGCAATCCCACCTGCGCCACGCCTACGACAATTCCCCCTATTACCGCGCCAGTTTCGACGCCGCCGGGGTGCATCCCAATCAGGTCCGCTCGCTGGACGACATCCGCCGCTTTCCCACCATCGACAAGTCGGTGCTGCGCGCCCGCCAGGAAGCCCGCCCGCTGCTGGGCGATCTGGCCGCCGTGCCGGAAAGCGAGGTGGTGTACGTCTCGGCCTCGTCCGGCTCGACCGGCGTGCCGACGGTGTCGCCGTTCACCCAGGGCGATTTCGACGACTGGATCGATTACGAGGCGCGGCAATTCTGGTCCTCTGGCCTGCGGCCCACCGACCGCTACGCCCATTCCCTGAATTTCAGCCTGTTCATCGGCGGCCCCTGCGTGCTGGGGGCGCAAAAACTGGGGGCGCTGACCATCCATGCCGGAACGGTGCCGTCGGAGCGGCTGCTGACCATCCTGCGCCAGTTCCAGGCCACCGCCATCTGGACCACGCCGTCCTATGCCTGGTACCTGGGCGAGACGGCGCTGAAGGAAGGCATCGACCCGCGCCGCGATCTGGCGGTGAAGCGCATCTTCGTGGCAGGTGAGCCCGGAGGCTCGATCCCCGAGACCCGCGACCGCATCGAAAGCCTGTGGGGCGCCTCGGTCTACGATTATTACGGCCTGTCGGACATCTTTGGCTCGTGCGCCGGCATGTGCGAGGAAAAGGACGGTCTGCATTGGGCCGAGGACCATATCCTGGTCGAGGTCATCGATCCCAAGACCGGCGAGCCGGTCAAGGAAGGCGAGCGCGGCGAGATGGTGCTCACCACCCTCAAGAAGCGGGCGCGGCCGCTGATCCGTTTCCGCACCGGCGACATCGTCTCGTTCACCTCGGAACCGTGCCGCTGCGGCCGCACCAGCCAGCGCCTGCTGGGCGTGCACGGCCGCCTGGACGACATGCTGATCATCCGCGGCGTCAACATCTTCCCCAGCGACGTCGAGGCCATCGTGCGCAAGGACACCGAGCTGTCGGGCGAGTACCGGCTGGTGGTGACGCGCGAGAACCATCTGGACAGCCTGACCGTCGAGGCCGAGGCCCGCCACGGCGCCAACATCCCGGTGGCCGATCTGGCCGCCCGCGTCAAACGCCAGATCAAGGCGGTGACCGGCGTCGGCGCCGCCGTGGACATCCTGCCCCCCGACACCCTGCCGCGCGCCACCCACAAGGCCAAGCGCGTCGAAGACCGCCGCACCGGCGTGTGGACCCAATAGGAGCAACAGCCCATGAAATTCGTGAAGACCGCCCTGGCCGCCGCCGCGCTGGCGCTGCTGACCACCAGCGGCCACGCCGCCGAGGCGCTGAAGATCGGCGTTTCCGCCGGTCCCTATGCCGAAATCCTGGAGCATGTCGGCAAGCTGTACAAGGACAAGGAAGGCATCGACATCAAGGTGGTGGAGTTCTCAGATTACACCCTGCCCAACGCCGCCCTGGCCCAGGGCGACATCGATTTCAACAACTTCCAGCACAAGCCCTATCTGGACAACCAGATCAAGACGCGCGGCTATGATCTGGTGCCGGTGGCGAAAAGCATCGTGGTGCCGCTGGGCCTGTATTCCAAGAAGGCCAAGAGCCTGACCGAGGTCAAGGAAGGCGGCTCGGTCGCCATTCCCAACGATCCCAGCAACGGCGCCCGCGCCCTGCTGCTGCTGCAACAGGCGGGCGTGCTGAAGATCGATCCCAAGGCGGGCATCACCGCCACCCCCGCCGACGTGGTCGACAATCCCAAGAAGCTGAAGATCAAGGAAATCGACGCCGCGCAATTGCCGCGTTCGCTGGACGACGTGGACTTTGCCGCCGTCACCCTGAACTACGCCGTGGCCGCCGGGCTGAAGCCCAAGGACGCGCTGTTCCTGGAAGGCGCCGACACGCCGTGGAACCTGTGGTTCGTGACGCAGAAGGCGCGCCAGGACGACCCGCGTATCCTGAAATACATCGCGCTCTACCGCAGCCCGGAAATCAAAGACTTCATTCTTAAGCGCTTCGACGGCACCATCATCCCCACCTGGTGAGCCGCCGACAGCGTCGGGCCCCCGGCTGCGTGCCTCGCCGGGGGCCTTCCCTTTCCTGGACCGGAAACCACCGCCATGCCCATCATCACCCGCCCGGACGGCAGCACCGTCGCCGAAGCCGCCATTCCCGCCATCCTGACCCAGCTTGGCCTGGGCTACCGCCGGGTGACGCCGCCCGCTTCCGCCGCCCTGGCCCAGGTGCTGGCCGACCGCCATCTGGGCGACGCGCGCATTTCCGCCATTCTGGACGATGTGGCGCCGCTGCTGGACGGCGATCATGCGGGCAGCGACGTGGTGGCGCTGTTCCCCGAGGCCTCGGGCCTGGCCGACATCCTGGCCGCCTTCGCCCGCGCCCATCGCCATGCCGATTCCGAGACCCGACTGATCCTGGCGGGCGGCGGGGTGTTCGGCTTCGTGCTGGACGACGGCGCCCAGGTGGAAATCACCGTGGCCCCCGGCGACCTGATCCAGGTTCCCGCCGGGGCCGAACATTGGTTCCGCCCGGATACCAGCCATCCCATGGTGGCGGTGCGGCTGTTCCAGGCCAATCCCGACTGGCGCGCCCTGTACACCGGCACGCCGGTCCAGTTCCCGGAAACAAGGAAACTCTATGAGCGCTGACATCTCGTCCGTCGCCGTGATCGGCGGCGGCACCATGGGCAGCGGCATCGCCGCCGCCTCGGCGGCGGCAGGCCGCCGCGTGCTGGTTCTGGAAAACACCGTCCCGGCGCTGGACAAAGCCCGCGCCCGCGTGCTGGCCGCCGCCAAGGACGACGCCGAGCGCGAATCCATCGCCGCCCGCACCCGCTTCGCCCTGCTGGACGACGGCCTGCGCGACCTGTCCGATTACGACTGGGTCTGCGAAGCGATCATCGAGGATCTGACCGCCAAGCGGGTGCTGTTCGAGGCCATCGAGCGCCATCGCCGCCCCGGCTCGGTGGTCAGCACCAACACGTCGGGTATCCCCTTGGCCGCCATCACCGACGGCGCCCCCCACAGCCTGCGCCGCGATATCGTGGTCACCCACTTTTTCAACCCGGTGCGAATCATGCGCCTGCTGGAGCTGGTGCCCGGCGCCGACACCCGGCCCGAAGTGGTGGACGCCCTGACGGCGTTCGGGCGCGACGCCCTGGGCAAGGGCGTGGTGCATGCCAAGGATAGTGTCAATTTCATCGCCAACCGCATCGGCTGCTTCTGGATGCTGGCCGGGCTGCACAAGGCCAAGGGGCTGGAACCCGAGGCGGTGGACGCGGTGCTGTCGGCCCCGGTCGGCCTGCCCGCCACCGGACTCTATGGCCTGATCGACCTGATCGGCCTGGACGTGATGAATTACGTCGGCCTCAATCTGGCCGCCAACCTGCCGCAGGACGATCGCGGCCATGCCTTCGTCCGCTTCCCGGCCGAGGTTCAGCGCCTGCATGACCGGGGGCAATTGGGCCGCAAGAGCGGCGGCGGCATCACCCGCGTGGTCAAGACCGCCGATGGCGGCAAGAGCAAGGAAGTGTTCGACATCGCCGCCGATGACTGGCGCCCGGTCCGCGCGGTGACGGTGCCCCAGGACGACCCGCTGTTCGACGACAGCCCCATCGGCCGCTTCGCCTGGGACCTGACCAGCGAGACCCTGGCCTATGCCGCCGATCTGCTGCCCGCCATCGCCGACGACATCGTCAACGTGGACCGGGCCATGCGCTGGGGCTTCGCCTGGGCACGCGGACCGTTCGAGTGGCTGGACCATCTCGGCCCCCACCGGGTGATCGCCCGCCTGCGCGCCGAGAACCGTCCGGTGCCCAAGCTGCTGGCCCTGCTGGAAGAAAGCGGCGCCGAGAGCTTCTACCGCGACGGCCAGTATCTGGGGTTGGACGGCAGATACCATCCGATCCCGGCGGAATAGTCACAAACCCCGCAGCAAGTCCAGAACCGCATCCGGGCGTTCGGTCATCACCATGTGACCGGCGCCCGGCAGCACCTCGATGCGGCCATGGGGCAACAGCGCCGCCAACTCGCGGCCCGCCTTGGCCGGGCTCATGCGGTCGCGCTCACCGGCGATCACCAGGGCAGGGCAGCGCAGCCGCGCCGCATCGGCGGGACCGTCCAGGTAATCGTTGCAGGCGTTCAGATCGGCGGCCAGCACTCCGGGCCGGGCCGCGGCCAGCAGCGACGTGGCGCCACCAGTCAGCCACAGGCCGGGTGCCGCGCTGCCGCCCAGCGTCGCCTCGGCGGAAAAGCCCCAATTGACGATCATCGCCGCCGCCTTGGCCGGTGTAACCGCCGCGGCGTTGCGCAAATCCTCGTTCACCGGCATGGACGCCGCCGCCCCCAACAGGGCGATTGCGCGGACGCGGCCGGGATGACGGGCGGCGAAAGCCAACGCCGTCAACGCCCCCATGGAATGCCCGGCCACCGCCGCCTGTTCCAGCGCCAACGCATCCAGCACTGCCGCCAGCCAGTCGGCCAAGTCGGGAATCGACGTCAAGGCCGGACCTTCGGACCGGCCATGGCCGGGCAAATCCAGCGACAGCACCGCATTTCCCGCATGGGCCAGGGCGCGGTCCTGCAAGGCCCACACGCTGTGGTCCATGCCCGCGCCATGCACCAGCACCACCACCGGTCGGGCCGGATCGAAATCCCGGCCGCCGGTGGCCGCGAACACCCGCTTGCCCTCGACATCGATCCACATGGCCTAACCTTTCTGGGAAATCTTCAACGCCTGGGCCAGATCGGCCAGGATATCGGCCGGGTCTTCCAGCCCGACCGACAGACGCACCATGTCCTCGCCCACTCCGGCGGCGGCCAGTTGCGCGGTATCCATCTGTTGATGGGTGGTACTGGCGGGATGAATTACCAGGGTCTTGGCATCGCCCACATTGGCCAGATGCGACGCCAGCTTGACCGCGTCGATGAAGCGACGCCCGGCCTCGCGCCCGCCCCTGATGCCGAAACTGACCACCGATCCGGCGCCCTTTGGCAACAGGCGCAGCGCCAGTTGGTGGTCTGGATGGTCAGGCCGCCCGGGATGGCTGACCCAGGCCACCGCCTCGTGCCCGGCCAGGAAATCCACCACCGCGCGGGCATTATCCACATGGCGCGCCATACGCAACGGCAACGTCTCGACACCTTGCAGCAGATGGAAGGCATGGGTCGGCGACAGGCAGGCCCCGAAATCGCGCAGGCCTTCGGTACGCGCCCGCATCAGAAAGGCGGCGGGGCCGAATTGCTCGTCGAACACCAGACCATGATACCCGGCATAGGGTTCGGTCAGGGTCGGGAACTTGCCCGAACTCCGCCAGTCGAACCGCCCGCCATCCACCACCGCGCCGCCGATGGCGATGCCGTGGCCGCCCATCCACTTGGTCAGCGAATGCACCACCAGATCGGCGCCCAACTCCAGCGGGCGGCACAGATAGGGGGTGGCGAAGGTGTTGTCGACCAGCAGCGGCACCCCGGCCTGATGGGCGATGGCCGCCACCGCCGGAATATCCAACACCTCCAGACCGGGATTGCCGATGGTTTCCCCGATCAGCAGCCGGGTCTCGGGCCGGATCGCCGCCCGCAGGCCGCCATGGTCGCGCGGATGGACAAAGGTGGTGGTGATGCCGAAACGCGGCAGGGTATGGGCCAGCAGATTGACCGAACCGCCATACAGCGACGACGACGCGACGATGTGCCCGCCCGCGCCCATCAGCGTGGTGATCGCCAGGGTCAGCGCCGCCTGCCCCGAGGCGGTGCACACCGCCCCGACACCGCCTTCCAACGCCGCCACCCGCTCCTCCAGCACCGCCACCGTGGGGTTGGAGATGCGCGAATAGATATGCCCCGCCCGTTCCAGGTTGAACAATTGGGCGGCATGGGCGGCATCGTTGAAAACGAAGGATGTGGTTTGATGAATGGGAACAGCGCGGGCGCCGGTCACCGGATCCGGATGCTGACCGGCATGCAGGCTCAAGGTGTCGAAACGCGGCATGGATATTCCTTGGCGTCGCGGGGACTGACACTACAGTAGCAGATCAGGACGCGGCTCCGGGCCGGGCTGCGCGTCACGCCCCATAGCATCCAGCACCATAAGCGGCACCTCATGGACAGTCTATGTTTTTATAGACTATTCGTAGAAAACGGCATTCAAGACAGCCAAAAGACCGCAAGGCTTTTGGCCTTACGGGCTTTGATTGGTTGCGGGGGCGCATTTTGCCGAACGCCAGTTCTATCAGGACTGAGAATAGGCGGCGGAGCATAGCGATGTGAGATCGAGGCTGAGTGGCCGCCCCCAAAGTTCGGCGCCCGCTTCGCGCCCTTTCCTATCGTTCTGGAGCAAGCTCGCGGTGATCTGAATCGGCTCGGTATTCTCGACCATCTGGCCAGCAGCGCGGCTCACTTCCAGCCAGTTTGATAACCCGTAGCGTATCACACCACGAAGATCGGTTAGCCGGGCCCATCGCTGGCGGCTGCCAGAAGCGGCACGATCAGGTCGCTGATCGGCGTAGAAATGCCATGAACTCGGCCATACCGCTGCACGGCTCCATTCCTGATGTCCCATTCAAGGGGGCGGCCCGCCTGTCGATCCGCCAGGATGGACGTCCCCATGTCCACCGGGAACGCGTGAAACTTATCGACGATCTCTTGCGGCACCCCATCGCCCAGGGCCGCCCCCTCGGCGCGGGCGACCTCGAGACATTCCCGCAGATAGCCGAGAGAGAGGGCCGTGATATCGGCTCGGGAGAACATGCCTGCACGGCGGCCCGCCAAGACCATCAAACCCGCCAGCGCGTTCTGGAGAAGTTTCCGCCACGCGATGGAGGTGAAATCCTCGGCGGTATCGACCGAACACCGCGTGCCGTGTAATGCCGCCAGCACCACATCGGCCGCTGGCGTCGCCGGCACTGTCAGGCGGGCCTTGCCTCGCAGCCAGACCGAGGCCCCCGGTTCGCGCTGGGCGGGGAACCACACCACCGAGGGCAATACAGGGCTGCCGGGCACATACGGCTCGACGCGTGCCTTCTGCTCCACACCGTTTTGCAGCACACAGACAACCGTCCGCGCAGCACACAATACGGAGAGCCAAGGTGCCGCCGCCGCGATCTGTGTCGATTTCACCGCCAGGAAAACCAGATCGAAACTGTTCCGAATCCCGGCTGGATCGGTCCGGACGGGACCAGGCACAACGATATCGCCATCGTCGGAACGCAGCGTCAGATGCTCGTGCGCCGAGCGGCCGCAAATCGTCGGTGTGCGCCCGGCTTCGTGAAGCGCCGCCGCGATGGCGGTGCCGATTGCCCCCGGGCCAATGAGGGCGATGGTGGGATTTTCAGACATCACCACGATCCTTTCGTCCTGATTGTCATGAACAGCCCCGGTGGCTGCGGAGGTAGGGCCGCAGCGTCCGCACGAGCGGCACGATCAAGGCGGCGGTCGCCGCCGAGGCCAGCACGCCCGTCGTCTGACTGCTGTGATCGGCGACCGCGCCGTAGACGATCGGCGCGATTCCTCCCGCGCCGATGACGCTCGTATAAAAGACCGCGAAGGCTTGACCTGTGTCGCCCTTGGCAAGTTCGGGCACGGTGCCATAGAGCACCGAGGAGGTGCCGTTGAGCACGACGCCGAGCAACGGCAGCAGGATGAGCGTCGGCGCCAACGGCGTGATCAGCGTCGCCGCGATCAGCAACGCCGTTGCGGCCTCGGTCGCCATGACGCTGCCGACCACACCCATCCGCTCCGCGAGCCAGCCACAGCTCGCCTTGCCGAAGGCCCCGCCGATGAACAGCAGAGCGAGCGCAAGCCCAACCATCGGCGTATCCCCGCCTCGTCCGTGGATAAGGAAGGGCAGAAACAGCAAATAGCCCATGCGGGTTGCCGTATCGAGCGCGCCGATCGTCAAGAGAATGGGAAATCCGCCACGGCCACCACTGGAGGCCACCCCTTTCGTGGCGCTCCTGGTGGCGGGACCCACCGGCGTCAGCATCCACAGGACAAGCACCAGGGCGAGTCCCGCCACCGCCAGCAGGCCCAGGACCGATTGCCAGGCGAGGATCGGCAGCAACAGGGCAACAAGCGCCGGCAACGCGGCCTTCCCGAGATCGCCGGAAAAATTGTAGATCCCGAGGGGACGTCGCGACGCCCCACCATAACTGTCGGCCACCAGCATCGAGCCGCGCGGATGCTGAATGCTTGATCCGATGCCAGCCACGACGAGGCCGACGCAAAGACCCGCGAAGCCGAACGGCAGTGCCATGATCAGCAGGCCCGTCGCGGCAAGGATTGTCGCCAGCATCAGCGCCGCGCGGGCCGACAATCTGCGCAGGGCACGGTCGGACGGGACTTGCAGGCCGCCCATCGTCCCGTAATAGAGGGCGCGAACGACGGCGAGCGCCGCGTAGGACAAACCGAACTGCGCCTGCCAGACGGGCAGGAAGGCATAGAGACCGTCGGCGTAGCCGTCATGAAGCGCATGGGCGAGGCAGGCGGCCAGCAGGCCGCGCTTTTGCCTCGGGCAGCGATTTGTCTGGATTGTCCTGGATCGGTCTGCCAGAGGTGACATCTGCGTTGCTCGGTCGGGCCTGTCGTCGGGTTGCAACGGTATACATGTGATATTTTTTCGACTAGCCTGTTTCACCTCACGGATATCGTTCGTTTTCCTCACGGATTCGCCGTATGCGCCGCCTCCCCCCCTTGAATGCCCTTCGCATCTTCGAGGTTGCCGCCCGGACAGGCAGCTATGCCGAGGCTGGGGCCGAACTTGGGCTGACCCATGGTGCGGTAAGCCGACAGATCACTGCTCTCGAAGGCTGGCTGGGGCAAAAACTCTTCACCAAGGATGGCCGCCGCATGGTGGCAACACCGATGGCGAAGATTTTCGCCGCCGAGGTCGGTCTTTCGTTCGATCGTCTGGCCACCGCGGCGGAAGCTTGCGGTCGGCCCGCCGCCCGCCGCATCTTGCGGGTGAGCGCCCCGACCAGCCTGGCGATGCGCTGGCTGATCCCCCGGCTTGGCCGCTACCACGCGGATCATCCGCAGGTGGAAGTCGTCGTCACCACGGTTTCGTGTGTGATGGAGGATTTGCGCGGTGGCGTCGATGTTTCAATCCGGCGCGGCGTTACCCGGCAGGATCTCTGGCCCGGTCATCACGTCATTCCGGTGTTGGAGGATGTGGACACGCTGATCATGAGTCCGGCGTTATTCGCGCGCCGACCGATCCTGAAACCTGCCGACATCGAAGGGCATACGCTGCTGGCTGCCGCGACCCGCGCCGGCGATTGGGCCAACTGGCTCGACGCTGCCGGGCTCCAACATCTGGCCGGACTGCCCCGCCAGACATTCGACCACTTCTTCGTCGTCCGCCAGGCGGTGGAAGACGGGCTGGGCCTGGGGATCGGCCCGTTGCCGATGCTGGAGATCGACGTTGCCAACGGAACACTGATGACGCCACTGCCGGATATCCGGGTTCCACGAACGGGTTACGTCGCGATCATCCCGCGTGAAGCCAATGCCGGAAACCGGCTCACCGCTTTCGTCGATTGGCTTGTCGAAGAGGCGCGCAACCCGATTGGCGGCGTTCAGCAACAGCCTTGAGCGTAAACAGGATCAATCGTGATGGGTTGGCTCCCAAGGTCGTTGGTCAAACGGACCGCCGGACATTCCGAAGGGCTGGGCGTGTCGTGCTGCGTTGCGCGAAATACTGTGCGGGGGTGCTTCCCAGTGCTTTCTTGAACATCGTGATGAAAGCGTTGATCGATTCATAGCCAAGCTCTGCCGCCACATTCTGCACCGATGCGCCACCGGCGAGTTCCCGAAGGGCGACGACGAGGTGCAATTGCTGCCGCCAGCGTCCGAACGTCAGACCCGTCTCCGAGTGCATCAAACGGGCCAGCGACCTTTCGCTCATCGCCACGGACCTCGCCCATTCCCCCAGCGTCCGCCGGTCGGACGGTGCGACCGTCAGGACGTCCGCGATGGCGCGCAGCTTCGGATGGCCGGAAATGGGAAGGTTGAAGCGTTCCCGCGGCATTCCAGCCAACTCGTCGAGGGTCACTCTCGCCAGTCGGGCGGCGTGGCTGTCCAGAGGATAATCTGCGTTTTCACAGGCCAGGCGATCGACCAATTCGCGGATCAGCGAAGAGATCGCCAGCGTGGAACATACCTCAGGCAGCTTCGCCGCCCCCGGCTCGACGAAGAGATAGGTCAGCCGGGCGTTCACGGTTGCTCGGGCGCTATGCGGGATGCCGCCCGGGATCCAGACTCCGCAATTGGGCGGTACGATCCATATCTCACCATCCGCAGTGCAGGTGACCGCTCCATGCTGCGCGAGAATAAGCTGGCCCTTGCGGTGCGTGTGCATCGGCACTTCCGCCCCGTAATCCGTGAAGTCGAGTTGGCGTACGATTGCGGGCCGGTCCGTCAGATCGGGGTCGAACACGGCGACAGCGGAGCGCGAAACGGGCATTGATTGGCAGTATTTAGTTATTTTATGTCAGAATATCGAATTTATCCGAGGACGCAAGATGCGTAATAATCATTCGCATGAAGACCGTCCATCCCACGATCCACCCCTGGAAGAGCCTCCTCGCCGCGATCGTGCGTACGGGATCGTCCTTCCTGCGGTCTCCCGCCCTCAAGGCAGACGCGGAAGCGATGCTGTTCTCGGTGAAGAGTTTCGCCGCGGCGATGCTGGCCTATGGCATTTCGTTGCATATCGGGCTTCCCAAGCCCTATTGGGCCATCGTCACCGTCTATATCGTTTCGCAGAACTCGGCTGGCGCGTCGTTGAGCCGCGGCGTCTACCGCTTCGTCGGAACGCTCGTCGGCGCCGTGGCAACGGTGGCGATTGTTCCCAATTTCGTGAACGCCCCGATTACATGCAGCGTGATCCTCGCCAGTTGGATCGGCCTGTGCCTTTACTGTTCGCTGCTTGATCGCACACCGCGCGCCTATGCCTTCGTTCTGGCGGGCTATACCGTGAGCCTGATCGGTTTCCCCAGCGTTCTCGACCCCGGCGCGGTCTTCACAACGGCGTCCATGCGGGTCCAGGAAATCTCGATCGGCATTCTTTGCGCCGTCCTGATGCATCGTTTCGTCCTGCCGAAACGCATGAGCGGCCAATTCATCGGCAAGCTGTCGGCAACGCTGCGGGATGCACGGCGGCTGGCCGGGGACGCGTTTCACGGAGCGTCGGAGCAAAAGACCCATCGCGACCGCGCGCAACTGGCTGCCGACCTCCTTATTCTGCAAGGTCTTGCGACGCATCTGCCCTACGACCCAGCCCATGCGGCACCGCGCCGCAAGGCGCTGAAGCTTGTCCATGACCGACTGGCACAGCTGCTTCCGCTCACCATGGAGATCGAGGACCGGATCCATGCCCTCGGCACCGGAGACCAGAATACACCCGACGATCTGATGTCGTTGCTGGACGACACCAAAAACTGGATCGAAGCCGCCGCCACCGAGCGGGACGGCGCGGCCATCGATCTGATGGAGCGCGCACGATCGTTCCAGGCCAGCATCGGCGTGGAAGGGGCGGCGCCCGGGGACAGACTCACCGCTAATCTCGCCGGTCACCTCGCCGAGATGATCGCCCTGCTCCACGACTGCGATCGGCTCGGGCGGAGCATCGGCCGCGCCGACGGGGCACACGATGACGCACTACATCGTGGACGGGGACGCGTGAAAGGCTATGTTTATCACCGCGACCACTGGATGGCTGCACGCGCCGCGCTGGGTGCCATCCTCGGCATCGTCATCGGCTGCGCCTTCTGGATCCGGTCGGCCTGGCCCGACGGTGGAATGGCCGTTTCGATCCTCGGCGTGTGCTGTACCCTGTTCGGAAATGTCGATGCGCCGGCGCCGAACGTCATCAAGTACATGACCGGTCTCGTCTATGGGGTTGCGGTCAGCCTCGCCTACAGCTTCGCCATCCTGCCCCGCGTGACGGATTTCGATGTTCTGGTCGCGGTGCTCGCACCGGCTTTCCTGTTCGCCGGATCCTTGCAAGCGCGCCCGCCGACGACACTCATGGCGCTTGGCATCACCCTGACCATTCCGATCCTTGCGGGCCTGGGCACCACCTATGGCGGGACCTTCGCCAGCGCCCTCAATAATGTCATCGCTCTCTTCGTAGCAATCGGCTTCGGCATCATGAGCATGACCCTGTTCCAGACCACCCCGGCCGACAGGGCGATCAAACGCTTGTCCCGGATCACCCGGAGGGACGTCCGTCGGCTCGCCCTTGGCAGTGCGCCCAACAAAGCACACTGGACGAACCTCGTGGTCGACCGGACGGCATTGCTGTTGCCAAGGCTGGCGCCGTCCAAGAATTTCCATGCGGGTGTGCTCGACGACATGTTGCGCCACCTTCGCGTCGGCCATGCCGCAGACCGGCTCCGCCAAGCGATCCGCCACGTCGATGGCGACATCGGCAAGGAAGCACGCGAACTTCTTTCAGCGATCGCCGCGCTTTACGGTGCCAGGCGCCGGAAAGGCACCATCGAGACCGCCGGTTTGGACCAGCGCATCGGGATGTTGACGGCGCGGGTCGTCGAAAGCGGGATCAAGGACCGCTCGCGGTGGCTCGATCTGCTCATCGACCTCCGCTTCGCTCTGGTTCCGCAGCGCACGGTGGACAGGGGGCGCGGCTCATGATCGCCGATGTCAATGTCGGCGGAGGGGTTCTGCTCCCCGGCTTGCTGGTGCTGGCGGTCGTCGCGCTGCTCGGCACCATCGCGGTGCTCCGTCTTCTGACCATCGCGGGGGGGCATCGTGGGTTCGTCCATCGGCCGCTCATCGAGATCGCCACCTTCGCCATCATCTACGGCCTGCTCGTGCAGAGCCTGCCATTCACCGGACTATTCCCATGAAACCCGCTTTGCTCCTGCTCGGCCGCTATGCGCTGACCATCAGTTTCGTCGTCATCGCCACTGTCATCGCGCTACAGGCGTGGATGCGGTCGGAGCGAACGCCCTGGACCCGCGACGGCCGGGTCAGCGCGGATGTCGTGCAGATCGCGCCGGAAGTTTCCGGCACCATCAGCGCCGTGTCAGTTGTCGACAATCAATACGTCCATCGGGGCGACGTTCTGTACGTGATCGATCCCGAACGGTTCCGGCTCGCCGTGGCGGCGGCACAGGCCGATGTCGACGCCCGGCGTCAGGACATGCTTGTCCGCGAAGCGACGGCGCAACGGCGCAGCCAACTCAGGGATCGGGACATCGTATCTCAGGAAAATCTCCAGCAAACGAGTGGAGCGGCGGCGGTGGCGGCCGCCGATTATCGACGGGCATCGACGGCCCTCGATCTCGCCAAACTCAATCTCGCCCGCTCCACCATCCGCTCGCCGGTCGATGGCTATGTCACCAATCTCAAGCTGCGGCCCGGCGATTTTGCGACCGCCGGCGTGACCAGGATCGCTGTTCTCGACTCGGCCAGCTTCTGGATCACCGGCTATTTCGAGGAGACCAAGCTTCGGCACATCCACGTCGGCAACCCGGTGCAAATCACGCTGATGGGATTCGATCAACCCGTGTCCGGCCATGTCGAAAGCATCGGCCGCGGCATCGACAACAGCAACGACGCCCCCGGTCATCTCGGCCTGCCTAACGTGGAACCGACATTTAGCTGGGTGCGTCTTGCCCAGCGTATCCCGGTGCGTATCCATATCGACCGGGTGCCGCCTGAGGTCGAACTGGCAGCAGGGATGACAGCAAGTGTCGCCGTCGGACCGGCGATCGCCGAGCATGCGGTGCTGAAATGATCCTGTTCAATCTTTCCGCCCTGGCCGTACGCGAACGCGCCATCACCCTGTTCCTGATCGTACTGATCTCGGTCGCCGGGGGATTTTCCTTCTTAAACTTGGGGCGGGCCGAAGACCCGGCCTTCACCACGGTGACGCTGCAAGACGGCACGCCGCCCGCGGAAGTGCAGGAGGAGTTCTACCAGGCGCGCAATCTGCCGTCCGGCGTGATCGGTCCGATGATCAACGACGAATACGCCGACGTGACCTTCGCCCTGTTCGCGCTCAAGGCCAAGGGCGAGGCGCCGCGCGTTCTGGTTCGTGACGCTGAAACGCTGCGTCAGCGGATGTTGCATGTGCCGGGGGTAAAGAAGGTCAACATCCTGGGCGCGTAGGCCGAACGCATCTATGTGGAATTCTCCCACGAGCGCTTGGCGACGCTGGGGGTAAGCCCGCAGGACATCTTCGCCGCCATCAACAGCCAGAACGTTCTGACCCCGGCCGGCTCGGTCGAGACCAACGGTCCGCAGGTGTTCATCCGGCTGGACGGCGCCTTCGACGAACTGGAGAAGATTCGCGACACGCCCGTGGTGGCGCAGCAGTTGCAATTCCTGCTGACCGGCGTGCCAGTGACGGCCGTGCGGGAAGACATCCGCACCGTCCAGGTGGTTGCCCGTTCGGCGGGGGACACCCGGCTTGATCTGGCGAAATTCGCCGACTTCACCTTGACCTCGGCCAATGGCCAGCGCATCCCGCTGTCGCAGGTGGGCGCCATCGACGTGCGCATGGAAGAACCCATCATGCGCCGCCGCGACCGCCTACCGACCATCACCGTGCGCGGCGACATCGCGGAAAACCTGCAGCCGCCGGATGTCTCCGCCGCCATCACCAGGCAATTGCAGCCGATCATGGACACGCTGCCAACGGGTTACCGCATCGAGGTGGCCGGTTCCATCGAGGAATCGGGCAAGGCCACCAAGGCACTACTGCCGCTGTTCCCGATCATGGTCGCGGCGACCCTGATCATCATCATCCTGCAGGTGCGTTCCATCTCGGCCATGGTGATGGTGTTCGCCACCTCTCCGCTCGGTCTTATCGGCGTGGTGCCGACCCTGCTGTTGTTCCAGCAACCGTTCGGCATCAACGCACTGGTCGGCCTGATCGCGCTGTCGGGCATCCTGATGCGCAACACCCTGATCCTGATCGGTCAGATCGAACACAACATCGAGGAAGGGCTGGCCCCCTTCCATGCCGTGGTCGAGGCCACCGTACAGCGCGCCCGGCCCGTCATCCTGACGGCGCTGGCGGCCATCCTGGCCTTCATCCCGCTGACCCATTCGGTGTTCTGGGGAACCCTCGCCTACACCCTGATCGGCGGCACCTTCGCCGGAACCGTCCTGACCCTGGCCTTCCTGCCGGCCATGTACGCGATCTGGTTCCGCATCAAACCCGAGCCGGGGGCGAGCTCATCGGCACCTGCCAACGCCCTTGTGGAAGGCATTCAATCATGAGCATCAACACCAATGTCGCCCTTGTCACCGGAGCCTCCAGCGGTCTCGGAACCGAGATCGCCCGGTTGCTGGCCGCGCACGGCCACGATCTGGTGCTCACCGGCCGCGATTCCGCCGCACTTGCCAAGCTGGCGGCGGAAATCAAAGCCGCCCATTCGGTGACGATCACCACCATGGTCAAGAATCTGGCTCGGCCGGGTGCGGTCGCCGAACTGGCGGCCATCAGTCCGCCCCCCTTCTGACGGAACGCCTTTCCTCATCCCGCCGCTTCCAGACAAGCCTCCCGTTCCGGCGCATTCCGGCGGCGCAGGACCATGACCACCAGAACCACCGCGACCACCAGACCGATACCCAGCGCCACCGCGTAGCCAGCCCGTGCCGCCAGCACGGTGGTGCCCGCCATGACCACGATCTCGCCCAAGGTCTGGAGCCCCTGGAACACCGAATAATCGGTACCCGGCTGCGGCCCCTGCTGAGCGAAGCGCATCAGCAGGGTGTAGGACGCCACCGTGCAGACGCCGATACCCAGACCGCTGAAGGTCGCCAAACTCCACACGGCAGCGGGAACCGCCAGACTGGCATCCAGCGCCAACGCCACCCAACCGACGGAACTGCCGCCCACCAGGGCGCCGCCCAGCAGCAGCGTGGACAACGGGCCGAAGCGGACCGTCATGACACCGGCGATCAGGCATCCGGCGACAATCATCAGGGTGTTGCCGGTGCCGGACAGGGTGCCCACCGCATCCACCGACCAGCCACTGTCGATCAGGAACAGCTTGGCGACGCCGAACGATACCGCGCCGCCCATGGTGGCGCACATGCCCAGCGCCAGCAACGGCAAGGCCCCGGTGCGGCGGAAGAACGCCCGCAGCGACGCCCGTTCGGGATGGGCGCCGCTCGGCGGCTCCGGCTCGCGCCACAGCGCCACCGGCACGCCGCACAGCAGCACCATCACCGCCAGCGTCAACAGGGTGGCGGCATGCCCCAGCGTACCGAGCCCGACCATGGCGCCGGGGCCGCCCACCAGCATGCCCAGCATGAATCCCGCCACCTGGAAGGTGTTGATATGGGTCAGGCCGGTGCCGTGCAGACGTTCCGAGGCCAGGCCGTCGGTGGCGATATCCTGGGTGGCGCTGACCAGCGATGCCACCGCCACCAGCACCAGCAAGGCGGGGGCGTTGGCGGCGGTGAACGGCAGCGCCGCCATGCCCGCCAGACTGAGGGCCAGCAGCGATTGCATGGGCAATATCCACGACCGGCGGCGGCCAAGGCGGGCCGTCCACCGGTTCTCGACCATGGCCGCCCAGAAGAACTTGAACACCCAGGGCAGACTGGCCAGCGGCACCAGCGAGATCAGGTCCAGCGAGGCACCGCCGTCGCGCAGCAGCACCGGGTAAGCCTGGAACGCCAGCCCCACCGGCAATCCCTGCACCAGATACAGGCAGCCGATCATCAGCAGCATCTTGCGCCCCTGGGCGGGGCTTGGGGTCGCCGTCATGATCACCACCGCGCCGTCAGGGTGACGCCGAAGGTGCGCGGATCACCGGCGATACCGGCATAGACCGGGCTGGTGCTGCTGCCGACATTGAACGCGCGGGTGGCGTAGGTTTCGTCCAGCAGGTTCTTGATCCAGAAAGCGACCTCGTAGCTGTCGAACTGATAGCCGGTCTTGAGGTTCAGCAGGCCGTAATGGCCTTCCTTCTGGGTATTGGCGGAATCGTAGTACAGCCCGCCGGAACCTTGCCAATCGGCGTGGGCGTACAGGCCGTTGTCGAAATCGTAATCGGCGCCGAAGCTGTAGGTGTAGGCCGGAGCGTTCGGCGGGCGGTTGCCCGCGTAATCCTTGGCGCCGTCCTTGTACTTGACGAAATGGGCGTCGTTCCAGCCGCCCGCCGCCTTGAGCAGAAGCGCCTTGTTGGCCTTCCACGCCATTTCCAGTTCCACGCCGCGGCTGACGCTCTTGCCCGCATTCGAGATGTTGGATTGCGACAGCACCAGTTCCTCGACCTGCTGATCGGTCCAGTCGATCCAGAACAGCGCCATCTTGGTTTGCAAGGTGTTGTCCAGGCCGGTGTGCTTGACGCCCAATTCGTAGTTCTTGGTATATTCGGCGTCGTATTTCTCGCGGCCAGGATCGGCCAGATTGTTGTAGCCGCCCGCCTTGTAGCCCTCGGAATAGGTGGCGTAGGTCAGCAAATTGTCCGCCGCCTTGTATTCCACGCCAAGCTTGGGCAGCCAGGCATCGAAGGTCATGTCGGTGTTTTCATGGATATTGCGGCCCATCAGGGCATAGACCTGCCGGTTGTCCACGCTCTTGGTCTCGTGGTCGTAGCGCAGGCCGGTGATCAGCGACAGCTTGTCCACCACCGGCCAGGACACCTGTCCGAAGGCCGCCATGTTGCGGGTATCGGTGGTGGTCTGCACCGATTGGAACCCGGCGCCCATGCCGGTCATGTCCATGTCGAAATCGTTGTGGTCGGTCTGGTCGAAATAATAGACGCCACCCACCCAGCGCGGCCCCGAGGCGGCCTGCGGCGAACTCAGGCGCAGTTCCTGGGTGAAGCGGGAGTAATCCACCTCGGTGCGCAGCCGCATGTTCTCGGTGGCGGTGGCGTCCACGTCGTAGGTGGTCTTCTTGTTCTCGTAGCCATAGGCGGTGATGGACGTCACGGTGACCGACGGCGCCTCGTACACCGCGCGGACATTGCCGCCGTGAACGTCGCTGTCGTTGCCGCCGATGTAATTGCTGACCACGTTGTGCGGCGAGGAATGCAACTGGTCCAGGCGGGCGATGTTGGTCGAACCCTCGCGGTAGCGGGCGCCGTCATAGGCGGCGACCACGTCCCAGCCGGATTTCGGCTTCCACCGCACCTTCAGGCGGGCATTGACGTCGTTGGCCTCGTCGGCGTTGTCCACGTCGCCAGGCTGGCGGGTGAAATAGCCGTCACTGTCCAACACCTGCACCGCCGCGCGATAGGACCAGTCGTTGTTGCCCAGGGCACCGCCGGAAATGGCGCTGACGGTCTTACGGCCGTAATTGCCGAAGCCCACCGACACCTGCCCCTCGTCATAGGGTTCCGGGTCGCGGGTGATGATGTTGACCGCGCCCGCCTCGGTGTTGCGGCCGTACAGGGTGGATTGCGGGCCGCGCAGCACTTCGACCCGGTCGATATCCAGCAATTCCATGTCGATGTTGCGGTAATGCACGCCGTCCACGAAAAAACCCACCGGCTGCTCGGCCTCCATGAACGGCGTCACGCCGCGCATGGACATGAAGGCGACGCTGGCATGCTGGCCGGCCTTGGTCATGTGCATGTTGGGCACCTGCCGTACCACGTCGGCGGTATCCTTGGCGGCGGACCGTTCCAGATCCTGGCCGCTGACCACGGTCATGCTGACCGCCGTGTCCTGCTCGGTCGAATTCATCTTCTCGGCGGTGACGGCGACCGGCTGCAACTGATAGACCTCTGCCTGCGGCGCAGGCTTGGCCTCGGTGCTTTCCTCGGCCCAGGCAGAGCCGCCGAACATCATTTGCGCCACCACCAGGCTGACGACGGAGCGCAGCACCGGTTGGCGGCGGGTTTGAAACTTGAGCATCTTCCTCGGTCCCCCGGACAAAGATCGACCATGCATCCGCCCCTGGCTAGATGCGAATGATAATCGTACTCACGTGTGAAAATCATACTCCCCGAGTCGGGACGGTAATGCCCCGAACGGAATTATTTAGCGGCGCCGCAGCAAACCGGCGGGGATCAGCGCGTCGGCCAGGGGTTCAAAGACGAATCCCGCTTCGGCCGCTTCGGCGGCGACGGTCTCCAGGCCGAAGGTGTGCCAGTCATGTTTGGCCTGAAACTCGCGTTGCACCGCCCCGTCGCGCAGCACGCGATAGGTCAATTGCCAGTGCATCAGATCGCCCTCTCCGGTTTTTCCCTCCAGCCAGACCTCGTATTCCTGTTCGCCGATCCTGGCGCTGGCGGCCTTCATCAGGGGCACCGCCTGCGGCTGACTGAGCATCATGACATCGACCACCACCACGCCACCGCTGGGCAGGCGGGCGGCCAGATCGCGCCACAATGACCGGCGCGCGGCGGCGTCCAGATAACCGATGGTGCCGCAGATCACCGCCGCCGACAGTTGGGACGGCAGCGCCACTTCGTCCAGACGGCCGCCGAGCACCGTCACCCGGTCGCGCAGACCGGCATCGGCCATGATCCGGCACGTCAGCGCCGCCCGCATGGCGGGCGATGGTTCGACCGCGACGATCGGCACATCCGGCAACGCTTCGGCGATGACCTGGACGCACGGCCCGGACCCGGCCCCCACATCCAGTACCGGCCCGGCGGACGGCGCCGCCCGCCGCAGGGCGGCGAGGATGGGAGCCCGGCGCGCCTGCCATTGCTGTTCGCTCAGGACGTCGTAGAACTCGGCGGAAAGAGCATAGGGATCGTGTGTCATGCAAACCGACTCCATGGGGTTCAGGGCAAGGACGGCGGGACGTCCAGCAGACGCCCCAGGACATGGGTCACCGCCGCGCGCTGTTCGTTGAGATAGAAATGTCCGCCGGAAAAACGGCACAGATCGAAGGATGCGGCGGTCCAGGCCTGCCAAGCCTCGACGTCGCCGGGCAGCAATTCGTGGTCGCAATCACCCGCCAGCGCGGTGATCGGCACCGGCAACGGCGCCTCGGTACTCGGCCGGTAGGTTTCGATGGCGTGGTAATCGCTGCGGATGGCCGGAAGCACCAGGGACCGCCAATCGGCATTGTCCATCAGTGCCGGCACGGTGCCGTTCAGCCGCCGCAGTTCGGCGCACAGGCTGGCTTCGTCGCCCAGATGCACCGTGCCGCCACGGTGGCGGCATGGCGCTTCGCGGCCCGACACCACCAGATGAAGCGGCAGCCGCCGCCCCCGCCGCCGCAAGGCGACGCACAGCTCGAACGCCACCGCCGCGCCCATGCTGTGCCCGAACAGCACATAGGGCCGGTCGCACAGCACGGACATGGCGTCGGACAGGTTTTCCACCAGCCCCGCCATGCCGTCGCAAAAGGCGTCGTCCAGCCGGTCCTCGCGGCCGGGCGGCTGTACCGCCACCACCTCGACCGAGGGCGGGAAACACCCCGGCCACGAGCGGTAGAAACTGGCGGCGCCACCGGCATGAGGCAGGCAGATCAGCCGCACCCGCGCGGCGGGGGCCGGACGGTAGACGCGAAACCATCGGCGCGCCGCCATCACAGAATCCCTTCCGCCAAGGCGGCGGCCGACAAGGGGGCGGGCGGCGGCGGCGACACCAGCCGGACCGGCCCCAGACATTGGCCGATATCCTGCCAGACCCGGCACACCCCCAGGTGATACTGGGCGTGCGCGGGATCGGCATCGCCGTCCAGGATCGCACAGTGGAAACGCCGCAGCGCCCGCGCCATGGCCTCGGGCCATTCCTGGGTGAACACCGCATCGAAGCTTGGCGCCACCGATGGCCCCAGGATGGAGGTGGACGGCAAGGCCAAGGACTCGTCGCCGGAAAACATCTGGAGAATGCCCTCGGCATCGCGCCCCACATGCAGACGCGGGCTCCACGACACCGGCCCATGGGTATCGACCAGCGTCAGCGCGCCGCCCGAACCTCCGATAGTGATACGGTGCAACAAATGGGTATGGTTGTCCGGGTCACCGGGATGCATTTCGTTCTGCACCCGCAGGGACAGCGGAACACCGGACAGAAGGCCGCCCAGCATGGTGAAGGGCGCGGCCTCCCCCTGCCCCACCGCCCATACCGAGCACGGACGCAACCCGCCCAGCGCCTGCCCCAGGATATCGACCAGCGGGAACAGCACCTGCACGCTGCACGCGGCATCCACATAGATCGTCTGCCGCAACGCCTGCATGCGGCGCGCCGCCGCGATGAACCGCGAGACCGGCGCCACGTCGGGATAGAAGGTGTTGAGACGGTAGACCCGCCCCTGCCGCCGCGCCATGCGCAGGCAGGCGGCCATCTCGTCATGATGGACGGGATGCTCCTGCAAGACGTGAAGCCCGCGTTCCAGCAGCGCCAGCGCCAGATCGCCGCCACCGCCGCCGACCACCGCCGAACGCACCACCACGCAGGCGGCGTCGATGCCCTCGTCCGGCAATTGGTCGAGGCCGGTATAAAGCGGAACGCCGTATTGGCGGGCGATCTCGACGGAATGGCGGCTGCCCCGCGCCAGAATGCCCGCGACCTCGTAGCATTCCGGCAGCAAGGCCAGACCGCGCAGATAGACGCGGCCGAAGGTGGTGCCGCAGACCACCACGCGCAGGCGGCGCTGGGCGACGCTCATAGTACGCCCTCCTCGACCGGGTCTTCCGCTTCGATCACCTGCAAAAGCGCCGCGCCGTCCGCCCGCAGGGACGCCACCACCATTTCCGGGTCCAACACCGCCGCCGCCTCGTGCACGCCGCTGGGCAATCCCCCCGCCAACAGGTGCCGGGCCGCCAGCGCGGCGACCAAACCGCTGAGGCGATAGCTGTCGGCGGCACGCAACACGACGCGGCGATGGCGTCTCTCCCCCCCGTGCGTTCCGGCCATTTCCAGGGTGAGCGCATAGAACGGAGCACGCCCGGCCAGTTCCAGTTCGCCGATCCGCATCAATTCCGCCACTGCGGAATCCAATATTCCCGGCACAGCGGCACCGCCATTGGACAACCGGACGCAGGCGGCGGCGATGGCGCGGGGAACCGCCTCCGAGGGCGTGACCGTGTACCATTCCGCCCGCTCCAGCCCCAAGGCCCGCGCCAGCCTTTCGGTTTCGCCGGACAGGAACGGCTGGGCGTGGACCCGGCCGGGAAAGCCGGGGATTTCGGCATGATCCAGCACGGACAAGGCTCCCGTCCGCGTACCGCCGCCGACCCAGGCGGCACCGGGTATGCCGAATCCATCCAAGGCACTGAGCAGCACATCGGCGCCACCGGCAGGCGAGCACGGCTCGCGCCCCCCGGCGAAGGCCCGCAGCCACTCCACCCGGTCGAAGGCGGATGCGGCCAGCCAACGCGGCAGGATGCCCGACAGGCCGGGAAAAACCCCGGCGCCGGTCACGAAAACCCGAGAATGATCTGGCGCCCATCGGGCCAATTGCCGTTCCAGGGGCGCCGCGCCGAAGGCATCCACGTAATCGGCCCCGGCCGCCGCCGCCGCCCGCGCCACCCGGTCGCCGATCAGACAGGACGGCCCGGCGCAATTCACCACCACCCGGCACCCGGTGCAGAAGCGGGCCAACGCCCCAGCATCGGTCCCATCCACCGGCATGCTTTCCCGGTGGTCATCGGCGCGGCGCGGTGCCCGCCGATGGCCACAGCGCAGCCGGATGCCGCCCTCTTCCGCCAGGATGGCGGCGGCAGCCGAGCCCACCGCCCCGCCCGCTCCCAACACAGCAATCAACGGCCGGTTCATGCCGCCTGCCCCTCTGCCAGCAGCAAAGCGGCAACGGCCTCCACATGGGGCGGTTGCAGGCAGGTCAGATGATCGCCATGGATTTTCTGGTGGCGGATGTCACCCAGGGCGACGTCGCTCCAGAAACCATGAATGTCCGACGCCAGACCCGGCAGGAAATGCAGGGTTTCGCTGTCGCGCAACACCGTCAACTCGCCCAGGAACGGCGCCGGATGATAGCGGCCCACGGCGTCCAGGCTGTGACGGAACACCCGATACAACGAGGAAACCTGCTCCACCCCCACAGTCTCGGCCCGCGTGGCGACCGCCCCGGCCAGGGCGGCCAGACGCTCGGGCTGGTGCACCGCCGCCAGACGGGAATAACAGGCGGCAACCCCCGCGAATTCACCGTCCAGGGTCATCAGGCAACCGGCGGGCAAATGATCGCCATGGCGATTGCGCAGATGCTCCAGCGCGGCGGCCAGGGTGGAATTGTCCACCGCGTGCCCGGCCGCCGCCAGATCAGCCCCCAGCAAGCCGCCGAACGCCCGCTCCAGCAGCAATTCGTCCTCGACCCGATAGCGGAAGCGGTCACTGCTGATCACCGTCACCGGACCGATCTCGGCCCCGGCCTCCAGCAGGGCACGCCCCACCTCCAACGCCAGCAGGCCGCCCATGCAATAGCCGGTCAGATCAAACCGCCGCCCACCGTGACGCAGCAGCAGCGCGGCATAGCGCCCGGCCAATTCCTCGATCAGCCGGTCGGGCGCGATACCCAGATAGGATCGCTCGTCCACCACGCTCAGGCCGACGATTTCGCCGCCGCGACCGCCATCCCGCCGCAGGCATGACAGCAGCGAGCGATAGGGCGCCAAGGTACCGCTGCCGTCATGCAGCAGCACCCGCACCACGCCCGCTTCGCCCGTATCGGCCATCAGCCGCACCAACGGCGACGAAGCCGCCGTCCCCTGCACCGCCTGAGCCGGACGGCGCAAGGCTTCGGCCACCGCCGCGACGGTGGGGGCGCGCAGGATGTCGCGCATCAAACGGTCCCATTCCAGGCCTTGGGCCTCGGGCAGTTCCTCACGCATGCGGCCCACCACCTGGGCGATCAGCAGGGAATCGCCCCCGGCGACGAAGAAATCCTCGGCCCGGCCCAGGCGCTCGCGGCCCAGGGAAACGGCCCACAGGGCGGCGATCCGCTTTTCCAGATCGTCGCGCGCCTCCTCGCCGCCGCTCTCCACATGGACGCCCTGTTCCAGGCGCGCGGCAAGCGCCTTGCGGTCCACCTTGCCGTTGCCGGACAACGGCAAGGCATCCAAGAACTCGATGCGGGATGGCAGCATGTAATCGGGCAGGCGCCCGCGCAGGTATTCCTCGATGTCCTCGGCCCGCAGGGCGGTGCGGTCGGCGGGGAAGCGCAGCGCGAACACGCTTTGCCCGGCCAGGGACAGGCGGTCGTCCTCGTCGGGGAAGGCGCACAGCGCCTCGGCCCCAGCCGACTGGAACACCTCGTGCCATTGCGTGCGGGTCAGGAAGGTCTGGTCGCCGTCGCGGCGCATGTCGGTGAAGCCGCTCAACCCCTCCTTGAACTCCATGGAGGTCAGCAACGAGCGGATTTCCCGCGTCGCCTCGATCATCAGCAAGGCGCCGCCCGGCACCGCCAGTTCGCGCAGCCGCGCCATCACCTCGGGGGCGTTGCGGGCATTGTGCAGCACGTTGGCGCAAACGATCAGGTCCCACGACCCGGCCGACAATCCCTGTTCCCAATACGGCCTGTTCAGGTCGAACAGCCCATGGCGGACCCAGGGCCATGCCGCATAGCGTTCCCGCGCCGCATTGAGGAAGAAGGGGGAGACGTCGGTGAACAGGTATTCCACCTGGAACTCGGCCAGGGCCGGAATCAGGTCGCTGCTGGTGCCGCCCACCCCGGCGCCGATCTCCAGCACGCGGAATGGCCGCCCGGCGGGAATATCGGCCGCCAGAGTGCGGGCGGCGGCACAGACCGCGTGGTTCATGGCCCGGTTGACCAGATTGTCGTTATAGGCGGCGAAGGCGGTGTCCATGCGGCCCTGGGGGAACAGCAGATCCAGCGGATCGACCTCGCCCCGCAGCAATTCCGGCAGACGCTCGGCGGATTCCCGCAGATAGCGCAGCAATTCCGCGCCATAGCCGACCTGGGCCTCCAGGCTTTGCAGACGTTGCCAGCAGCGGACATGTTCATCGTCCGGCAAGGCCGCCGCCAGCACATGGAAGTCACCATCCGCCAGCAGCCAGCCCTCGGCGCACAACGCGTTCAGCCAGCGCCGCAACAGGCGATGATGGCGGGACGCCGCCGCCGTGCATGCCGTCACCTCATCCCAGGCGTGGCGCTCTCCCACCTGCCGGAACAATCCGGCCCGGCGCAGGGTCGCCAGAATATCCAGCAGCGCGATGCGGTCAGCGGTCGCCACCCATTCGGCGAAGGCGGCACGGTCCAACATGCGGGTGGCATCATCCCCCGCCGCCGCCACCGCCGCCGCTAGATGGCGCGCGGCGTCTTCCCCGCCAGGGGGGACCATACGTAGCGGCTCGACGAAGGCGGCCAGCCGCCGCTCCAGACCGCTTCCCCCGGCCAGGACCGCCGCCACCGCCACGCCGGGATGGCTTTGCACCACGGTCTCGATCTCGCTCAGTTCGATGCGGTGGCCACGTATCTTGACCTGGGTATCCTCGCGCCCCAGGAACTCGATGATGCCATCGGGGCGATAGCGCCCCATGTCGCCGGTCCGGTACAGCCGTTCGCCGGTGCGGGGATGAACGATGAAGCGTTCCGCCGTCCGCTCGGGATCACCGGCATAGCCGTCGGCAAGACCAAGGCCGCCGATGTAAAGCTCGCCCGGACACCAATCGGGACAGGATTCCAGACGCCCATCCAGAACGTGGAAGGTCTGGTTGCGCAGCGGCACGCCATAGGGAATGCTGCGGGCGCCCGGCTCGACCGTGCCGACGTCATGCCAGATGGACCAGATCGCCGCCTCGGTGGCGCCGCCCAGGCTGACCACGCGGGTTCCCGGACAACAGGCGCGCACCGCATCGGGCAAAGCCACCGGAATCCAGTCGCCGGACAGCAACGCCAGCCGCAGATCGGGCAGCGTCCGCCCCTCGGATGCCAGATAGCTGGTCAGCATCTGCATCTGGGCGGGCACGGAATTCCACACGGTCACCCCATGGGCGGCCATCAGTGCCGCCCAGTGGGACGGATCCCCCCGCCGCCCGGCATCGGGCAGCACCAGCATGCCGCCCGCCGCGAAGGTGCCGAAGATGTCGTAGACCGACAGATCGAAACCAAGATTGGCCGGCCCCAGGACACGATCGGCACTGCCGATTCTGAACCGGGCGTTGATGTCGGCGACGGTGTTCAGGGCGGCGCGGTGGCTGACCATCACCCCCTTCGGCCGCCCCGTGGTCCCCGACGTGTAGATGATATAGGCCAGTTGCTGCGGATCGACCGCCACGGCAGCCCAATCCGCCACCGGGGCCAGGAGGTCCACGGCAAGCACCTGGACCTGCTGCGGCCAATCGCGCTCCAGGTGGCTGGAGTGAACCAGGACATGGCGCACACCGGCATCTCCCAGGATGACATCGCGCCGCGTCCCCGGCTGGGTGGTGTCCACCGGCAGATAGACGGCACCGGCCATCAGCACGCCCAATACCGCCGCGATCTGGTCGGCCCCCTTGTCCAGCACCACCGCCACGCGGTCGCCGGGCCGGCAACCACATGCGGCCAGCGCTTTAGCGACGGCCCCGGCGCGGGCGGACAGCTCGCCATAGGAGAGCGTGACACCGCCGCACGCCAGGGCCGTTGCCTCCGGGCGACGCCGTGCCGTCGCCAGGAAACCGTCCTGCAACAATCCCTCGGGGACCGGAGCGGCCGTCCGGTTGACCTGTTCGCGGCACCGGCTGGTGGCGGGCGGCAGGGACACGGGGGCACGGGCCTCCCATACAGCGTCCGCAGCCATGTGCTCCAGCAACGTGCGGAAGGCGGCAAAGGCCTGCTCCACCACACCTTCGGGGAAAATGCCCTGCCGCACGTCCCAATTCACATGCAGCGTGCCGCCCCGCTCGGCCACCTGGCAATCCAGCCACACCTGCGGCGTCTGGGTGATGCCATAGGACAGGCGGGCGCCGGTCATGAACTCGCCCGTGCCGTCATCGCCGCTGATGCCGATCGTGCTGGTATAGACCACCGGCATGATCGAGCCCTGGCGGTCGCCGCGGCGTCCCAATTCCCGCAGCACCTCGACACCCGAGAAGGCCTGATGCTCCAGGTCCTCCCACAACCGTTCCTGCAAGGCCGCCGCGCGGTTGGTGAAGCAGCCCTGGGCCGGGGGCGTCACCGCCAGCACGTTGACCGAGGTGAAGTCGCCCACCACCCGGTCCACATGTGGATGCAGCGCCGGGCGGCTGAGAACGGTGACGTTCAGACAGAATTCCGGGCGCCGCGACCACCGCCCGATCACCTCGGCGAAAGCCGCCATCACCGCCGAGGACGGCGTCACCTTGCGCGCCTGCGCCTGCCGACACAGATCCTTCCACGCCGCTGGCGCCAGGGCGCCGGCATGGCGGACGAAAACCGGGGCGGCGTCAACGTCCCGGCGTTCGGCGCGCGGCAAATCGGGGGCGCCGGGCATGCTGGCGATGCGTTCCAGCCAATAGGCCCGATCCCGCTGGCGGCGGACCGCTTCGGCGCCATCATCCAGCGCCGCGCGCCGGGCCAGGACGATATCGCGGAAGGTCACCTCGATGGGTGGCAGCTCGGCCTCGGGCTGGCGGTAAAGCTGGTCCAGTTCCGCCAGCATGACCTGAATGCTGACGAAATCGGCGATCAGCAGATCGATGGACAGATGCAGGACCGCACCGCCATCACGCCGCGTCAGCCGCAATTCGTACAGCGGCCAGTGATCGGGCTGATAGCAGCGCGCGGCCATCTGATCCCGCACGCCGTCGATGGCCTGTTCCACCTCGGCACTCGGGTGGCCCCGCAGGTCCGCCACCGCCAGAGACGGCAGCGACACTTCGGACAGGACCGCCTGGCTGCCGTCCCGCGACACCACCGCCCGCAGCATGTCATGGCGGCGGATCAGGGCATGCCAGGCCCGTTGCAACCGGGCCGGATCAAGATCGGCCATCTCCAGTTCCACATAGCCGTGACAGCCCACCCCACCATAGTCGTAGGCGTCGCCCCGCCCCACCAGATAGGCGGCCTGGACGTCGGTCAGCGGAAACGGCTTGAAGCGGTTGTGGGGATCGGCACGCAACGCCCCGGCGCTCAGATGGCTGATCAGCGCCGCCTTGCCGTCCCGCAGCCTGCGGCGCAAATCCTCGGTCAGCGCCCCGGCCGGGCCGCGATAGCGCAACTGGCCGTCCTCGACCCACAGAGAGATACCCAGCGCCTGCAATTCGGAAATGATGGCGATATGGGTCATAGCGTTCCTTCCTCGGTAGCATCCTCGCCCAGGGAGCGGATTCGCTCGGCCAGGGCGGCCAAAGTGGGGGCGGTGAACAGCAGGCGGAGCGGCAGGGTTTCCGCCCCGATCCCGCGCGTGCGCAGCAACTGGAAAATCCGCGTCGCGCGCAGGCTGTCGCCGCCCAACTGAAAGAAGTCGTCGTCCCGCCATACCGGGCCGCATTCCAGGACCGCGCTCCAGGTTTCGGCCAGAACACGCTCCAGCGCATCGCGCGGCGGTTCGCGCCGGGACTGGCCGGACGGCTGCGCCTGCTCCAATCCCTGGAGAATCGCCTTGCGGTCGACCTTGCCGTTGGCGGAAAGCGGCAAGTGCTCCAGCACCTGAAGGGTGGGCGGCACCATGTAATCGGGCAGACGGTCGGCCAGCCCGGCCCGGATGCGCTCGACCGCATCGGGGCGTTCCCCCGCCTCCAGCACCAGGGCAGCGGCCAGGGCCAGCGGACGGCCCACCGCCACCACCACCGCATGGCGGATTTCCGGCAGGGCGTGCAGCGCCGCCTCGATCTCGCCCAGTTCGATGCGATGGCCGCGCACCTTGACCTGATGGTCGGCGCGGCCCAGGAATTCCAGGATGCCATCCGGCCGGTAGCGGCCCAGATCGCCGGTCCGGTACCAGCGCCGCCCGCCCTGCTGGACAAAGCGCCGCGCCGTCAGCTCGGGATCGCCGCGATAGCCGGTGGCGACACCGGCCCCGCCGATCCACAATTCCCCGGCCACCCAATCAGGGCAGTCCCGCCCCTGGGGATCAACCACCCGGTAACACTGATTGGCCAGCGGCAAGCCGTAGGGAATGGACGGCCAGCCGGGCGGCGGTGCCGATCCCACTTCGAAGGCGTTGGACCAGATGGCCGCCTCGGTGGCGCCGCCCAGCGCCACCATGCGGCAAGCGCCGCCGGTCGCCGCCGCCAACCGTCCTGGCAAATCCAGCCCGACCCAATCGCCCGAGGCCAGGGCCAGCCGCAGCGGCAGGCCGCCGCCATCGCCCTCGGCCACCACCAGCAGCATGTCCAGCAGCACCGGTACCGAGTTCCACACCGTCACGCCATGCCGCCGGATCAGCCCCAGCCAGGCCGAGGCATCGCGCCGCTGCTCCTCGCCCACGGTGACCACCGCGCCGCCGACGCCCAGCAGGCCGAAGACGTCATAGACCGACAGGTCGAAATCCAACGCCGACACCGCCAGAACCCGGTCCGACGGCCCGACACGGTAGCGCCGGGTGATGTCGTCGATGGTGTTCACCGCCGCGCGGTGGGCGATCTCCACCCCCTTCGGCTCGCCGGTCGAACCAGAAGTGAAGATCACGTAGGCCGGGCAATCCGCAGAGACCGCCACGGGTTCCGCCAGGGCAAGGCGCTTGGCCGCCGTCGCCAGATCCAGCGGCAGCAACACATGGCGGATACCGGCGATACGGTGGATACGGGCCTGCCGCACCGGCGGCTGCTTCTCGCCGACCGGGACATAGCAGCCGCCAGCCGCCAGAATCCCCAGCACGGCGATGATCTGGGCGGCGCCGCGCGGTACGGTGACGGCCACCGGATCGCCCGGCCGCACACCCCGTTCCTGCAACAGCGCCGCGACCTGCAAGGCATGGCGGGCAAGGCGGCCATAACTGAGCACGCCATCGCCTTCCAGCACCGCGACCCGTTCCGGCTCGGCGGCCGCGACAGCGAAGAAACCGTCATGCAGCAGCCGACTGCCGCCGGGCGCCTGGGTGGCGTTGGCCGTGTCGCGGGCCTGCCGTTGGGGCGGCGGCAATTCCGCCGGAACCGCCTGCCCCCACAAGGCCGCGTCCCCGGCCAGGGTTTGCAGCAAATGTTCATAGGCCGCGAACATGTGGTCCAGCAAACCATCAGGGAACAAGTCGTCCACCGAATCCCAGGTCAGCAGCAAACCGCCATCCAGTTCGTAAAGCTGATGGTCCAGCCAGACCTGCGGCGTTTCAGAGAAACCGCCCCCGGTCATGACGGGAAAGCCCGGCGGCGGCGAGGCCAGCAGATCGTCGGCGAGGCCAAGGGTGCTGGTGAACACCACCGGCAGGGCGGCGGCGGCCAGACCGAGCGAACGCGCCCGCTGCCGCTGCACCCAGATGGAGGACACCGAGCGGTGCTCCAGAATTTCGGCCACCTCCTGCTGCATCATCCGGGCGTGATCGGCGAATCCCCGTCCCGCCTGGGGCCGGAAGGCGACCGGGGACAGCGTGGTGAAATCGCCGAGCACACGGCCCATATGGGGATGCACCGGCTGCCGGTCGAACAGGGTCAGGTTCAGCGTCAGCGCGGCGCCGCCGCTCCAGCGCGACAGGATTTCCGCATAGGCGGTCAGCAGCAGGCTGGAAGGCGTCAGCCCCTGACTGCGCGCCCGCGCCCGCAAAATCCGCCAGCACTCGGCGGGCAGATGGGCCTGACGGCGGCGGAAGCGAACCGGCGCCACCGAGGCGGGGTCCACCGCCAGCGGCAAGGACGGTGCCGGGGGCAGATCGTCCAGCCGGGCCTGCCAATAGGCCCGATCCCGCCCCAAATCTTCGGCGGATGGGTGCACCTGAAGCACATAATCGCGGAAGGACAGCTCGACCGGCGGCAAGGCCGCCGACGGATCACGGTACAACTCGGCCAGTTCGGCCAGCACCAGTTTGACGCTCAGGCCGTCCAGCATCACGTAATCGAAGGCCAACCCGATGCGGCACCGCCCACCGCCGTAACGCACGGCGTGCAGATCGAACAGCGGCCAGCGTGTCCGGTCGGTTCCGGCAGGGCGGCATCGCGCCGCCAACAGCCGCCCGGCGGCCATTGCATCGCCATCGGGCAGTGCCTCAACCGGCATCACCAGCGGCGGAACCTCCGGCAAGATGCGTTGCCGCCCGTCCCCGGTCAGTACGGCGCGCAGCATCTCGTGACGGCGGACCAGGGTGTTCCACGCCGCCTCGAACCGCACCAGATCCACGCCCTCGCCGTCCAGTTCGATGAAATAGGTGGTGCCGCAGCTCAGCGGCAGGCCGCTGTCCTGCCCGGTCACATAGGCCTGCTGCACCTCGGTCAGCGGGAACGGTTCGTTCCGGGCAGGCAGATCGGCGGTCACGTTCCCGGCGGCGGTGGCCTCGCCCTCGGTCAGGCCACGGGCGAAATCGGCCAGCACCGGCTGGGCGAACAGCAGCCGCAAGGGATGCTCGGCGGACAGCCCCTTTTGCCGCAGACGGGTGACCACCTGCGTCGCCAACAGGCTGTCACCACCCAACAGGAAGAAATCATCGGTGCGGCGGATGTGGTCCCGCCCCAGGATTTCGGCCCAGATTTCGGCCACCTTTTGCTCCAGCATACCCTGCGGCGGCTCACCGGTTTCCGCACCCGTCGCAACGGCAACGCTCAGGATGGTTGCGGCGGCCTTGCGGTCGACCTTGCCGTTGGCGGAAAGCGGCAAGTGCTCCAGCACCTGAAGGGTGGGCGGCACCATGTAATCGGGCAGACGGTCGGCCAGCCCGGCCCGGATGCGCTCGACCGCATCGGGGCGTTCCCCCGCCTCCAGCACCAGGGCAGCGGCCAGGGCCAGCGGACGGCCCACCGCCACCACCACCGCATGGCGGATTTCCGGCAGGGCGTGCAGCGCCGCCTCGATCTCGCCCAGTTCGATGCGATGGCCGCGCACCTTGACCTGATGGTCGGCGCGGCCCAGGAATTCCAGGATGCCATCCGGCCGGTAGCGGCCCAGATCGCCGGTCCGGTACCAGCGCCGCCCGCCCTGCTGGACAAAGCGCCGCGCCGTCAGCTCGGGATCGCCGCGATAGCCGGTGGCGACACCGGCCCCGCCGATCCACAATTCCCCGGCCACCCAATCAGGGCAGTCCCGCCCCTGGGGATCAACCACCCGGTAACACTGATTGGCCAGCGGCAAGCCGTAGGGAATGGACGGCCAGCCGGGCGGCGGTGCCGATCCCACTTCGAAGGCGTTGGACCAGATGGCCGCCTCGGTGGCGCCGCCCAGCGCCACCATGCGGCAAGCGCCGCCGGTCGCCGCCGCCAACCGTCCTGGCAAATCCAGCCCGACCCAATCGCCCGAGGCCAGGGCCAGCCGCAGCGGCAGGCCGCCGCCATCGCCCTCGGCCACCACCAGCAGCATGTCCAGCAGCACCGGCACCGAGTTCCACACCGTCACGCCATGCCGCCGGATCAGCCCCAGCCAAGCCGAGGCATCGCGCCGCTGTTCCTCGCCCACGGTGACCACCGCGCCGCCGACGCCCAGCAGACCGAAGATGTCGTAGACCGACAGATCGAAATCCAACGCCGACACCGCCAGGACCCGGTCCGATGGCCCGACACGGTAACGCCGGGTGATGTCGTCGATGGTGTTCACCGCCGCGCGGTGGGCGATCTCCACCCCTTTCGGCTCGCCGGTCGAACCAGAAGTGAAGATCACGTAGGCCGGGGAATCCGCAGAGACCGCCACGGGTTCGGATAGCGGCGCATGCTTCTGGCTGGCCGCCAGGAATTCCGCCGTCACCGTCACCCGGACACCGGCTGTGTCCAGAATTTTCCGGCGGCGGCTTTCCGGCTGGGCGGGAGAAACCGGCACATAACAGGCCCCGGCCATCAGCACACCCAGAACCGCCACCAATTGATCGGCACCGCGTTCCAGGGAAACGGCGACCGCCTCGGCGGGGGCGACGCCCTGTGCCACCAACCGGGCGGCCAAGCGGGCGGCGCGATCCCCCAGGACGCCATAGCTGAGGACGGTATCGCCGTCGAACACGGCGGGGCGGTCCGCATGTTCATGGATGCGCAGCAGGATATCCCGATGCAGAAGCCGCTCCACCACCGGGGTGGCGGTGGCGTTGACCGCCGCGCGGATGTCGCGCTGCGTCGGCGGCAACAGATCGGCCGCCGGGCGGTCCCAGGCGGCATCAGCGGCGGCCAGATCGTCCACCACGCGGCCATAGGCCGCGAACATGTGGTCCATCAGCCCGCCGGGAAACAACTCATCCACCGAGTCCCAGGTCAGCAGCAGGCCGCCATCCACCTCGTAGACCTGATGGTCCAGCCACACCTGCGGGGTCTGCGAGATCATGGACGACAAACCGCCCAGAACCTGACGGCATTCCGTGTCGATCAGCGGAGCACCCAGGTTGCAGGCGAACACCACCGGGGCGAAGACCCGCTCGCCCGGACGGTCGCGGGCCAGATCGCGCTGGACACGCACGCCGGAATAAGCGGCATGGGCGATATCGGCATGCAAAGCGGTTTGTAGGGCGGCAACACGATCGGCGAAAGGCAGGGCCTGGGCGCAATCCACCGCCAGCAGCAGCAGGGTGGTGAAATCTGCCACCACGTCCTCGATCCCGGCGCTGTCGGCCTGACGGTCGAACAGCGGCAGGTTCAGCAGGAAGCGCGGCGTGTCGCTCCAATACGCCAGGATTTCGGCATAGGCGGCGGCCAGCACCATGGCCGGGGTCAGGCGGCGGGCAGCGGCCCGGCGGCGCAATTCCCCCCAGGATTCCGGAGACAGACGATGGATGCGGCGGCGGAAACGCGGCTGTGCCACCTCCTCCGGCGGACACGCCAGCGGCAGGGCCGGGCCACCGGCATAATCGGCCAGCCGTGCCTGCCAATAGGCGCGGTCGGCATCCTCGGCAGCGGCCTTGCGCGCTTCCTCGCGCGCCAGATAGCGGGCGAAGCTCCACCCGGCCGGGGCCGGAGGCTCGGCACCACGCGCATAGGCGGCGGCAAGATCACGCAGAATGATGCGCAGGCTTTGGACGTCCGCCACCAGCAGGTCCAGATCAAGATGCAGCCGCGTCGCGCCATCCGGCAGCAGGCTCAGCTCCAATCCCGCCACCTCGCCGTCCTCGACCCGCAGGCGGCGATGGGACAGGCGGTCGCGCACCGCACCCAGCGCGGCGTCCATCTCGTCACCGACCAGCCCGCGCAAATCATGCACGACGATCACCGCGCCTTGGTCATCGGGGCGGATACGCTGCCGCCCCTCGCGGTCGAAGCTGGCCCGCAGCATGCCGTGATGCCGCACCAACAGGCGCCATGCCGCCTCCAGCCGGTTGGGATCGACATCGCGACCGTCCAGTTCCAGATAGGCGTGGCACCCGACCCCGCCCAAGGGCTGGTCGTCACGGCGCCCGATCCAATAGGCGTGCTGCACATCGGTCAGGGCGAAAGGCTCTCCGTCCTCCGGCTCGGCAGGCATGGCCGCAGATTGGCACGCGGTGACGGCAACCAGTGTCGGGCGGATCAGCGACCACCACGCGGCGATGGTCGGCCGCTCGATCAGGGCCGAGAACGTCACCTCGGCCCCGGCCTGGCGCAAGGTGGCGACCAGCCGCATCACATGCAGCGAATCCAGTCCGAATTCGATCAGGTTGTCGTCGTCGGAAAACGGGATACCGGGCTGCGGCAAGAGGGCGCCGACCTGCCGCCGCAACGCCTCGGCATCCAGGCCGTCGGCACTGGAAAGGATGACGTCCAGGGTCATGCGTAGGTCCTTTCCGGCAGCGCTTCACCATCCTCAATCCCCTTCGGCACCAGATGGGGCGAGACGCTGTGCAGCTTTTCGCAGGTTTCGCGGAATTCCCGCTCGGGCGTGGACAGGGCGACCAGCCCCGCCCCCGCATGCAGCCAGGTCTGGGCACCGCGCCGGTAGAGCGCCCGCAGCACCAGGGCGGCGTCCAGGGAGCCGTCGCCGTCGGCGATCAGGACGCAGCCGCTATAGAGGCCGCGTGCGCAGGGTTCGTGCCGCCCGATGGCGTCGATGGCCTCGCGCTTGGGAATACCCGAGGCGGTGACCGCCGGGAACAGCGCCTCGAAGGCATCCCAGGCGGAACGTCCCTCACCCAGACGCCCCTTGACCCGCGACCCCAGATGCTGGACCGAGCCGCGTCGGCAGACCGCCATGAACTCCGACACCGATACCGTGCCGGAGGCACAGACCCGCTCCAGTTCCTCGAAAGCCAACTTTACCGAAACGGCATGCTCGGCAATCTCCTTGGCATCGCCCAGCAACTCGGCGCGCAACGCCGCTTCTTCCCCGGCATCGCGGCCCAGGGCGCGGGTGCCCGCCAGCGGTTGGGTGTTGACCCAACCGTCGGCCGAAACCTCCACCACGGTTTCCGGGCTGAACCCCGCCGCCTGGAAATCGCCGTGGCGCAGGATGAAGGAACGGGCCGGATTGTTGGCCCGGCGGCCGGTCAGATAGCTGGCGGCCAGATCGGGATCGCCGTCCACCGGCACCTTGCGCGACAGGATGACCTTTTGATAACGCCCGGCATTGATCTCGGCGACCGCGTCCGCCACCCGGCGGCGATAGGGGGCGGCATCGGCGGTCTCCACCTGCGGCACCTCCAGCCGCGACGCGGTGACCATGGTTTCCTGCCCGGCGGACAATTCCTGGACCCGGCGGACCAGCGCATCCAGGCTCGCGCGATCAAGAGCCCGCACCAGACAGCGCCCGGTACTCAGGCGCAGCTCCGCCTCGGGCACCACCAGACGCATCAGCGGGCCGGAATGGGTGGCCAGCGGCAGGTTGTGGATACGCCGAGCCATCTCGAAATGGACGTTTCCGTATACCCGCCAACCGGTGAAGGGCAGCGCCGCCAGGGCAGCGGCGACGGCAGCGCCCAGGCACCCGCCTTCCCAGCGGCGAACGTCCGCGCCCAGATGCAAGACCACGCTTTTGTCATCGGCCACCAGTTCGGCCGCCACCCCCAGGCCGATGGACCATTCCCCGGCCCGTTCGTACACGGTGAAGGTATCGGACCACCCGGCGGCGGCGATTCGCGCCGCCATATCCAGCGGGTCATCGCCCACGGCGATCTCGGCTTCCACATATCCGGGGGACGCGTCATCCTTGTCCGCCGCCTGGGCCAAACGGACCAGTTGACGCTTGTCAATCTTGCCGATGGCCGTCAGCGGCCACGACCGCGCCAGTTCCACCTGATCCGGCAGCTTGTGGCGAGGCAGGCCGCGCTGGCGCAGGAAGTCATGCAGGCCGAGCAGATCGGGCGGCATGTGGGGGGCGATCAGGAAGGCGCAACTGCGTTCGCCCAGCCGGGAATCGGGAACCGCGACCACGGCGGCATCGCTGATGGCGGGGTGTTCGCGCAGATGTTGCTCGATCTCGGCGGCGGCGATCTTCTCGCCGCCACGGTTGATCTGTTCCTTGATCCGCCCTTCCACCACCAGATTGCCGTCGGCGGTGCGGCGGACCAGATCGCCGGAACGATAAAAACCATCGGCGGTGAAGACCCGCGCGTTATGGTCGTCCGCGCGGTAATAGCCGCGAATGGTGTACGGTCCGCGGGTCAGCAATTCACCGCTTTCGCCGGGCGCGACGTCATGGCCGTCGGCATCGACGATCCGCACCTCGTCATCGGGACACAGCGGCCGCCCCTGGGTCCCCAGAACCACGTCTTCGGAATCATCCAGCCGGGTGTAGCACAGCAGTCCCTCGGCCATGCCGAACACCTGTTGCAGGCGGCACCCCAGGGCGGGCGTGACCTTGGCCGCCAAATCCGGTTCCAGCCGCGCGCCGCCCACCTGCAACAGCGACAGGCTGGACAGATCCGTGGTGTCCCATTCCCGCGCGGCGACCCACAATTGAACCAGGGCGGGAACCAGGGCGGTGACGGTGACCCGCTCGCGGGCGATCAGCGGAAACGCCTCGTCAAAGCCCGGCGTGCGCGCCATGACCACGATACCGCCCACGGAAAAAGTGCCGATGATACCGGGGCAACAGAGCGGGAAATTATGCTCGGCGGGCAAGGCCACCAGATACACACTGTCCGGCCCCAGCCGACAGAGTTCGGCCGAGGCGCGGGCGGCGTAAAGGTAATCGGCGTGGGTGCGCGGAATCAGCTTGGGCGTGCCGGTGGTGCCGCCCGACAGCAGCAACACCGCGACCGAGCGGTGATCCGGCGCGGCGAAACCGGCGGACGGCGGTTCCTGTTCCAAGGCCGACAACGCCACATGTGGCCCGGCCTCGCCATCGAACACCAGATGGCGCAGACAGGGATGGCGGGCGGCGATCTCTTCGGCCATGGGGCGATAGTCGAAGCCCAGGAAACGATCGGCCATCACATAGGCCACCGGCTGGGCCAACGCGCACAGCGCGTCCACCTCCGTGGTCCGCTGGGCGGGCATGATCATGACCGGCACGGCGCCCATGCGGAACAGGGCGAAACTGACCGCGACGAAAGCGGCGCTGTTGGGCAATTGCACCAGGACCCGGTCCCCGGCAGCAACCCCCAGGGCCATGAAACCGGCCGCCAGACAATCGACCCAGGAATTCAATTGGCCGTAGGTCAGCCTGATGCCGCCATCGACCAACGCCGTCCGCGCGGCGTAGCGCACAGCCCAGGCGGCAAGATGTTCCCCAAGCCCCCCAGCCTGCCAATACCCCTTGCGCTCATAGTCGCGGGCCACGTCTTCCGGCCACGGATGCCATGCGAGTTCCATGTGGGCTCCTGTTCCCGTCACCAGAGATCCGAAAGACCTCATGCCTTTCGATCCGGTGCGGGCGGGCGGTTGAATTGCGAGTGAATATCACTCTTAACAAGCCACCACTTCTCCCCGAACCGGGACAGGAATCCCCCGATCAGTATTTTTTAGCTGTGCGAAATATAAGAGAGATCACCATTTACGGGTGTGCGCCGCCCCTACGCGAAAACCGATATACGGAAAACATATTGCGATTGATAATTACTATTATCATTATCCCAATATCCTCACTCGCCGATGGAGCGAAAAATCGCCACCGCACGCGCCATGACGGGCTCGACCTATGAACTGCGGTCCTCGGAGTTCTTCAGCGACACCCCAGCATCCGAAGCCTCGTCCCCGCCGGGGGCCATGGTCATTCCTGTCCCGCTCTTACCCGGCATGACGGTTTCGCTGGTATCCTTTCAGGGCGGCGCCGACGTCCAGGCGACGGCGGTCAATGATCACGATCATGTTCATTTCAGTTGCCTGTTCGCAGGCCCTGTCCATGTCGCGTTCGCCGACCGCAACCTGTGCTTCGAGGCGGGCAGCCTGCTGACCACCTATGCGCCCGGAGAGCGGTTCCGCCTGCGTCTGCCTGGCGAATACCGCAATGTCGAGCTGATGGTGACGCCCGAGACCTTGTCAGAAGTGGCGGGCAACGATTACCAACGTATCGGCGAAGACATCCACCAAGGTTTTTGCGTCCGCTGCAACCGTGACAACCAGCGGGCCTGCGGCGCCGCCCACCGTCTGGCCCGCCTGTTGACGGAAGACACCTCGCGGCCGCTGCTGATCCATTCAGCCGCCCTGGAATTCCTTGCCTGGCACTTGCAGGGAAACGGAAGCCATACCGACGACATCCCACTGCGCGAACGCAAATTGCTGGTGGCGGCGCGCGACCGGCTGCTGCGGGATCTGGACGCCCCGCCCACCATCGCCGAACTGGCGCGCGAAACCGGGCTCAACCAGCTGAAACTCAAGCGCGGCTTCAAGCAAATCTTCGGCTCCAGCATCTACGCCCTGTTCCAGCGCGAACGCATGGACCGCGCCCGCCAATTGCTGCAGGATCACGACGTCACCGAAACCGCCATGTTGCTGGGCTACAGCAATGTCAGCCATTTCAGTTCCGCCTTCCGCAAGCAATTCGGCGTGCTGCCGCGCGAGGCCCGGCGCGGCGCCCTGGACTGACCGTCAGCGGAACTGGTCGGCCCACAGCGCGGCATAAAGGCCACCGGCCGCCAGCAAATCCTCGTGCCGCCCCCGTTCCGCCACCCGGCCCTGATCCAACACCAGGATTTGGTCGGCATGGCGGATGGTGTGCAGCCGATGGGCCACCACCAGGACCGTGCGCCCGTGGGCCAGCCGTGACAACGCCTGCTGAATCTCGTATTGCGCCTCGGGATCGACCGAGGCCGTCGCCTCGTCCAACAGCAGGATGGGCGCGTCCTTCAGCACCGCGCGGGCGATGGACAGGCGTTGCCGTTCGCCGCCGGACAAAAGCTGGCCGTTCTCGCCCACACGGGTTTCCAGACCATCCGGCAGACGGGCGATAAAGCCGTCGCAATAGGCGGCGCGGCAGGCCTCGGCAATCTCGTCGGCGCTGGCATCCGGTTTGCCGATCAGCAAATTCTCCAGAATGGTGCCGTCGAACAATTGTACGTCCTGGAAAACGAAGCCGAGATGGCGGTACAGGTCTTCGGTCGTCACCGCCCGGATATCCTGGCCGCCGATGCGGATGCATCCCGCCTGCGGGTCGAAGAAGCGCGCCACCAGATGCAATAGGGTGCTTTTTCCCGCCCCGGACGGCCCGACGATAGCGGTCATGCTGCCGGGCGCGATGCGGAATGACACGTCACGCAACACCCATTGGTCTTCATACCGGAAACGAACCGCGTCGAAGGCGATCTCTCCCGAATCCGACAGCGTTCCGGTTCCTTCCGGCAACAGGGGCTCCTCCAGCAGGGCGCGGATACGCTTTTCGCCCAGGACCATGCCCCGCAACTGAGTCAGATAGGCCGCCGCCTCCAGCAACGGTTCCAAGAGCCTGCCTGCCAACAGCGCGAACAGCAGCCAGGACAGCGGCGGCAGTTGATCCAGCCAGGACGCGGCCAGGACCAGGGCGACCAGCCCGCCTTCCAGGCACAGGCGGTAGAATTGCACCGAGCCGCCGCCCCAGGCCTCCACCCCCAGGCTGGCATGGCGGATGGCCGCGAACTGGCGTTCCAGACGCTCCAGCCAGCTTCCGGTCCGATTGAACAGCCGTAGCGTCTTCAGCCCGCCCAGGAACTCGACGATCAGGCCGGACGTGTCGTGCAGCAGCCCCTGCTTGGACCGCCCCTGGGCCAGGAAAAAGCCGCTGGCGGCGTTGAGCCCAAGCACGGCCACCGGCAATGTCAGCATCAGCGCCAAGGTCAGCCGCCAGTCCAGCCAGGCCAGCCCGATCAGAAACAACAGGGGGGCGGTCACGTTGGACAGCAACTCGCCAACCACATGGGTGAAGATGTCCTCGACCCGCTTGACGTCCTCGGTCACTACCGAGGCCAATTGCCCCACCTGCCATTGCTGCAAGCAGCCCAAGGGCAAGCGCCCGACCTGCTCCGCCACCCGGGCGCGGTATCCCAGCATGAGGTCGTAACCGCCCAGGAAGCCCGCCCGCTGCCCCAGGATGGAACACACCATCTGCGCGGCCAGCAGCCCCGACAGCCCCAAGGCGATCCAAAGAATCTCCGCCTCTCCCCCCAGGAAGGCCGCTTCCAATCCCAGATAGGCCAGAAAGAACGGCGCGATGGACAGCCCCTTGTCAAAGGTACGCAGCACCACCCCGGCCACCAGTGGCCCGGCGGGTTGGCCGCTGTCGCGCACGATCCGCCGCACGGTTTCAAGGAAGCGCAGCATCGGCCTTCACCTCGCAACGGATGGACCAGTTCTCGCTGGCGAACTGGCGGTGCCAAAGATTTTGATAGAGCGGGCAACGGTCCAGAAGATCGCCGTGGGTTCCGTGATCCTCCACGGAACCATCACGCAGCACCAGAATCCGGTCGGCCCGCTCGATGGCCTGCAAACGGTGGGCGATGACCAGCACGGTCTGCCGGGGCCGCCAGTCGCGCAGCGCGTCATAAAAACGGCGCTCGGTCCGACTGTCAGCGAAGGCGGTGGCTTCATCCAGGATCAGGATCGGCGCATCCACCAGAAGCGCCCGCGCAATGGCCAGCCGTTGCCGCTCGCCGCCCGACAACCGGCAACCGCGCTCGCCGATAACCGTGTCATACCCATCGGGCAATTCCGCGATCAGGTGTTCCGCCTGAGCCACCCGCACCGCCATCCGCACCTCGTCCATGCTGGCATCGGGCTTGCCCAGCCGCAGATTGTCGAGAACACTGCCCCGGAATAGAAAGCTCTCTTGGCTTGCGGTGGCGATCAGGCGGCTGCGCACCGCATCGTTCAGGGAGTTCAGAGGGGTGGTGCCGACACGGATTTCCCCCTGCTCCGGCAGCAACAGACCGTTGAGCAAATTCGCCACCGTGCTTTTCCCGGCGCCGGACGGCCCGACCAGCGCCGTGAACGCGCCGTGCGGCACGGTGAAATCCAGGCGTTCCAAAATTGTCTTGCCGCCCAGGGAAAGGCCCACCCCCACGAACACCACATTCCCCGACGGCGGAACCGCGGCGCATTCGGATACAGGTGGTGGCGGGAAGGCAAGGATGGGGGCGATGCGGCGCAGGCCCGCCAGGATTTCACGGATTTCCGAACCGAAATGCGCCACCTTGAACAGCGGCGCCAACATGCCGCTGCCCAGCATGACCGCCAGCACCGCGTCGGCCGGGGTGATCTGGCCCTGGCGGACCAGCCACAGGGACACCGGCAACAGCACCACGATGTTGGCCCGCAGCAGGACGGTGAAAACGGCCCAGCCGGGCACCGTCCGCCGTGTGATCGCCGTGACCAGATGATGGTATTGCAGCAACAGATCGCGCAGGCGGCGGAACGATCCGCCCCCCAGGCAAAATGTCTTCATCACCGGAGCGTTGCGGATGTATTCGACCATGGCGCCATTGAGCGCGCCGACCGCGCCGTTATAGCGTTCCATGGTGCGGGCGAGACCGCGCATCAGCACCGCCTGAAGGCCCCCGGCCACCGGCGCGGTCAACAGCGCGGCCGCAGCCAGCCGCCAGTCGATCCAGCCCAGCACAGCGCAGACACACAGCGGGCTGACCATAGCCGCCAGGCATTCCACGCTGTGATGAGCGATGAACTGCTCCAGCCGCTCCACATCCTGAAGAACCACTTTCTTCAGGTCGCCCGAGCCATGCAACTGTAACCACGGCAGCGGCGCCCCGGACAGAAGGTGGACCAGATCGCGGCGGATATGCGCCAAAAGGCCATAAGCCGCCACATGGCTGCAATAATAGGCAAGGCTATACAGCAGGTATTTGAGCAGCAGCGCCCCGGCAAGCAACGCCGCCACCCAACCAAACGCCCCCTCCGCACCCGCCATGACCCGACCTGCGGACCATGCCAGCAGCGCTACGGGAACAAGCTCGACGACGGCAGATGCTAAGGTCAAAACGAGAGCAGCCTGCAGACGTGGATATTCAGGGGCCAACAGCCGAAACAGAATGCGGCGCGTTGTTTCACGCGTATCCCCCGCCATAACCACCATCCTTCGCCGACCACGACAGACGAAGTTCTAAGCCCCTTCCCTACGTCACCTCTCCCCCGATCCGACGCCACATTCCCCAAAACGGGACTATTTCTGGCCCGTCCGTAAGTTTGTTCAGTCCAATGAGTCGCTTACCCGCGTCTACCACCTCCCATCGGCCCGAAAAAGCAAAACGCCGCCAACCCATTGGGCTGGCGGCGTTTTTATTGGTTGCGGGAGCAGGATTTGAACCTGCGACCTTCAGGTTATGAGCCTGACGAGCTACCGGGCTGCTCCATCCCGCGTTAAGGGCTACAAAGACGAAACGCAGGCTTTTGGCCTGCGTTGTCTGTTTGTCATCGTGTTTAGGTTCACGTTTCCTTGGAAGACCAGGCAGCGACCTACTCTCCCGTGCCTTAAGACACAGTACCATTGGCGCTGGGGGTTTTCACGGCCGAGTTCGGGATGGGATCGGGTGCAGGCCCC